>OIZU01001152.1_pt1 | contig 15588 bp, 10 predicted proteins | sample 1588661 | NCBI WGS metagenome assembly OIZU01 (sample SAMN03283257) | human gut metagenome | biome: human-associated habitat; material: feces | host: Homo sapiens | place: USA | collected 2013 | reverse complement strand
ATCGCCCATACCAGATAAAGTCCTATATAAATAAAAGGCCTTAAAAGGTGACAAATAGATTGCAGATAAGGATTGGTAAAGGACACATAATGAAGCAGAACTGCCACACCTACGCATAGTGCTACACTTCCGACGTATACTGTAAATTTCTTTTTCTCTGACACTGTGCGTACTCCTTCCTGTTACATTTTGCACTATATCTTGTTTACAGTATATCATAATCTCCATTCCAAATTATATCTTTTATTTTTTGGTGTATGTACAAAACTCGACTTTGCCATTGCAGCTATATCTCCAATTCCATTTTTTAATGCAATGCTTTGGTCGGACAGACCTTCGTACATTCATAACAGAGTAATTATACCAGCAATCAACATACAGCAATCTATCACAGAACAGTTGAAGAAAAATAATGCAATGAAAATGCAATCCTATAAAGGAAAAGCTGTAAAACCCTTGTAAACAAAGGCTTTACAGCTCAGCTTCAACTATTCAAACTCTTCCCAAAGGAAGTATTATCAAATCAAAAATGCTGATTTTATGCGGCATTCCACCACATCTGTTTCATCTAATGTTACTCTTTTCATATCGTTTTCAAAAACTTTAGTAGCAAATTAGTTGCAATAATTCAATATTGCATCTACGAAATCCATGGCAGATATAATCTACTTTTACTACTAAAAAAGAATAATCAAATGTGGCTTGCGGGTGCTTAACTGTGCCTGCTGCCGCACCCACTATGAAAGGAGCTTTCCTATGAGCAATCAACACAAACATCCAACTATAAGTTTTAGAATCAGCGATGCTGAACGCAAGCAAATCGAAGCCCGTATCCTTGCCAGCGGTATGATGAAGAAAGATTACTTTGTCCGTTCCTGCATCTATAACCGCATCTGCGTTGTCGGCAAGAAAGAAACCATATATCCTTTGGTGCAAACTGTGAATGCACTATACCTGCAATTACTGGATATGCAGAAAGCATTTACCGGATCTGATGCATCTGTAGCTACTGCTATACCTGATACACTTCCTTCTTCGGAAGCTATCAAGGATTTGCAGACCGATTACACCAATATGCTTACAGCTATTATCGACCTCTTGAATGGTGCAAAATATCTGTGGGAAGGAGATTGCCATGAACAACGATCTTAATTTCCTGTTTGGTATGTATGAGCCCACTACAGATTCCGTTATCGTAAATACCGGCGTAAACTCTGTTCTTGTTATCCGTTGTAAGGAATGTAATTCCTGTGTTATCTTCGAGGAGCCCAATGATATTGTATATCTATACCGGTTAGCAGAAGATTCACCGCTTACATATGCCAAGCTTGCGTTGAAGGACAATGGCTTGCAGGATTATTTGGATGCAATGAATGAATTTAGTTGATCTAACATTCTTATCTCACCAGTCACAAACTTCTCTTGCGATTGGTGAGAGTAATGTTATTAACATTTTATTAAATACTACCCATAATTCTAAATCGATTAACTTTACCAGCTTTTTTAACATATGCGTCCGTTGCTGCAAGCACTTCCTGAATTTTATCTGGTATAGCTTTGCTCTTTTTTATCCCAGGTTGTACTATACAAATACTTCCACGTAATACCTTTCCCGATACTTTCAACTCTTTAATCATAGTCTTAAAGTCGCCACCTTTTTTCACTAAGCAATGTCCGGCATTGTGACGGCTCGTAAACTTTTCAATTAGCTTTCCTTTTGTCGCAAACCATGTTACAGACTTAATTGCTTGTCCAGACACTTCGTATACATCCCCAACACTATTGTTATAAGAAGATGAACCCATTTTTTTTACATGATACAATTCAACAACCAACTCATTATCTGTTTCATGAATTGTAATATAGTCTGCCATCTCACCTGAACCATGGTCATAAATAATATAATTAAATTTTTTATCTGCTTCTAAGATTTTATACAATGCATCTTGAATTGATACTCTTTTATCGCTAGCATTTTTTCTGAATTCCAATTTCAAATTTGTATGATAGCTATTCCAATCGATACCCTCTATTATACTATTGTCAAACAATTCGCCTTCAAAATCACCTTCTATCACATCAATACCCGTTATTGTCATATCTTTAACAGTTTTATAAATCAACGGCTGTTCTGTGAGAAATCTGTCTATTGGTATTTCATCTTTGCCTGAACACACAATAAATGTATTTCTTAAACTTCTATATCTGGCCTTTATATCACATTCCAAATTCTCGAAAATCTCCCCGACAGAAACTTCAATCGTCACCTTTTCCTTCTCGCATTTCTTCACTGTAACTATCGCATCTGTCAATCTACAATACTCATAATCACATTCATTTTTAAGATACTTAATAACAGGATCACAATTATATGTTTCTGCGGTAAAATCAGCATAAAAAATATCTTCCGGATATTCTACAAGAGCTTTGGGTTGTGGCAAAAAATCAAAATTAGTATTTGTTTTTACTTTAATCTTTTTATTCGCTATCTTTTTTCCCAAACCTTCACACCACTGAATATAATCTTTTAAATCTTTGTAAGCACTGCTCCAAACTTTTGAAGCACTACTATATCCAATAGTAACATCTCCTTCAACAACATCTACAGCTTTACAAAATGCATGTCCAGCAGAATACATTCTTCCAGAATCTTTATCTATTGCATCGCTCACATCTGAACCCGCCATTATTCTATATGATTCTCCCGATTGTGATTGCTTACTCAGCATTCCAGAATTAAAAATTTCAAAATTATTTAGTTCTCCCAACACTTTATATATTTCTGATTTTGGTATCGGCTCATAAGAATCACAAAATGACGATACCAAATCATCATACATTGCTTCAGAGTGTTTCTGCGAATATATATGTACCATATGCGTATCTTTTTGATAATGTATTATATATAGAATGTATTCAAGATTTACCTTATCACCATTCCCCATCCAAAGCGGAGAAACATATTCTAATCCAATTCCTACTACCATGTTTTCTTGTTTGTTTCTTAATATTCTTCCTGCCACATTACAGACCTCTGGAAATTCAGCATTTATATCAAAACTCATCGAGCGATAAATTTTTACATGACAATTAGGTCTGATTGCGTGAACCGGAACACTTTCAAGAATACGCTCATCTTCCACAACATACTCTTTATAATAATTTCTATTCTGCTGTTCTCTTTTATTCTTTCCCTCGCTCATTCCAATAATCATATCCTGCCATACAGCATCTTTTGAATAAAGCAAATTGTTTTCAATTTCCAATTCTTCATTATTTACAGCTACAAATTTTGCTTTTCCTATATTCTTTGCATTTGTTCGCGCAAATCTACCGATAAACTGTAATGTACTTGCAAGAGATTTATGAGGAACATGTATTGCTGCAATTTTAAGATTAGGAAAATCATATCCCTCTCCAAGCATATCTACACACACAATACCATCCAGTTCCCCAGAATGTAGCGTTTCCAAAATATGCTTAACCTTGGAATTACTCATCGAACTATCAACTTTTGAAAGTTTCAATGAAGTATTATCCTTATATAGTTTCTCCAATTTTTCAGCACTGGCTTTAGTATCTGTACGTACCATCAGATAATGTTCGAGTCCAGCTTTCCTATCATTCAACAATACCGCTTCAGCTCTTTTAGCAAGACACAAGTCATTATCCTCTCCACTTTCCACAGGAACATATTGTATTTCACCAAAAATACCATCTTCGTATGCCTTTGAAAGTGGATAGTCATATACTATTTCACCTGACAGCTCTTTTCGATCCAACCTAAACGGTGTTGCTGTAAACAGTACATGCGTTGCCACAGATAAATTCACCAATATCTGTTGCCATGTTTTAGCTGGAGTATGATGAGCCTCATCAACTTCCACCAAATCAATATTCTCTTTCGCCCAATCAGATTCACTTAGACTGAGTGCACAACTAGGTGTAGCAACAATAACATCTGCTTGCTCTAAGTCTTTTTGATATTCATGGGTATACAAATGCTCCAGCTCAAACACTTTAGGTTTTTTCATTGATGAATTAAATACATTTGCTACGCACAATGTCCTAAGATCAGAAAAATCCTCTGCAATTTGTCCGCGAACCATTTTGCTTGGTGTAACAACCAAGACCCTCTTCTTCCGAATTAGATACGGAACCAGCATAAGAACAGCAGTCTTTCCGGCTCCAGTAGGCATAATTACAATAGCCGCATCCTTTTTGTTTATTGTAAAAAAAGATGATATTGCATGGATTGCACCTAATTGAGCATTTCGTAATCCTCTGCTTTTTTCTGAATCTATGGGATATTTTATTGTATTGTAATGAATCTCAAAATAATTCCCCATATAATTTCCTTCCCGAACTAATATAATTTTCTTATATTAGTTCATTGTACCTCTTGAAACACTATCTTTCCCTCTAATTAGAGGTTTTACAATATCGAAATAAACTGTAACAACCAAAATCAGGCACATAATTATATATATGTACCAAAAATAAAATTTCTCCATAATAACAAGCATATACCCAATAGATGTTAGAAAATAAGTAAATATTGATGTATCAAGCGAAAATTTTTCTAAACAACACATCCAGTGTGTTTTTCTGAATTTATTATTATGAATAACTTTATCTATAATTTTTATAACTGCCACAATAATTATCAAAGCTAAATAACCTAAGACAGCCACGATTTTATTTAAAAAATCCTGCTTCAAGTATATTAATGGCAATGTAATTAGCGAAAGAATATAATATACTACAAACAGAATATTATTCATCAAAGGAAACACACTTTCATAATATAATGCGTTTATCGCATTCTTCCCCTCTTCTTTTTGAGCACACTGTATTTGTTCTTCTGAATATTGGCTTATACTCCACACTTCGTTTGCTTTTTTAACATCCTCCAAAATCATATTATCTCTAATTCGTCTTTGTTCATATTCTTTAAAATTATATTCTTTTTCATCCTTTTTTCTATTTACATATTCACTAACACTTGTCGCATCAATAATATCCTTCACTTTTTTACAAATAGGCAGCTCCAAAAATTCCTTCTTTCTCACATTTGCCAACTCAAATTTATATTTCCACTTTTTTGAAACTTCCGATAACTCAATTACTCTTTGAATTGGATAATCTTTGAAATAGCTTATATCTTTATCTGTATATTTTTCCTTTGTATAATTTCTAAATGCCACAGCTATTCTTTGTGAGCACGACTCTGGTGACTCTATAAAATCGTATGATGAAACTATTTCACATGCCTTTCTTGAAATGTATATTCGACAGGAAATTCCTTTTTATAAACATTATCCAAAAGCAATATACTATCAACAATTTCTCCATCAAACAATTCTAAATTACCAAGTATATATTTCACTATACTCTGTTCTATTTTTATTAATACTTTATTGGTTCTCAATTCCTTTGTAACAGCAACCAACGCTGCATTCATTTTTGTGCAAACAGAAAATTCAGGATAGATTTCTTTAATTTCTTGCTTTACAATCTGAATTGATTCATCAGAAATATCTATATGCTTTTCCAGTATCTTTTGAAGTTCATTCCTCGATATTCCCTTTTTCAAAATAACTTCATCATAATTTATACATTTTTGTTCATAACAAGCTTTCATTTCAATAGTGTCGGTCATAGTTTGAAACAAAACTTTTGCTCTTTTAGGTTCTTCCCCATACACATCAACAAAAAAATTTATTGTTTTTCCTAATAAACTGTCATGAGGATTAAATAAATCCATTGAAGTATATAAATAGTAACAATCTGACAAGTCTACTGTTTGAACACTACATTCTTTAATCAGATATTCAGCAATTTTTCTTTTTGACACCTCGTCTATTTTATCAAAAGAAATTTCTCTATCTGTAGAATGCGTAACATTGTCAGATGTCTTTAATGGTACATTTACGACAATAGCTAATTTACTTACAATTCCATCCTCACTATCATCTGCTGTTTTTATTGCATATAATTTACCCAATATGGATTTTCCGCTCTTATCTGGTTTTGCAATTTTAGTTATAGAATATGGTTTTGCCGCATTGTTTGTTTTTATTTGAAAAAATTCTATTTTTCCATCCAGGTGAGCCTCAATATCGCACACATAGTCAAATACCATAAAAAAATCCTGATTCGTTTTATATAATTCAAACATCTTTTCAAGTCCCCACAACATTTCGTTGCGAAAACGATTTTTTGACATAGAGCCTGATAAATCATACGGTAATTTTAAATAACTATCCTCTAGCATCGGTACCTCCCTGAATTAATCCTTCAACACAATTTTTCCTTTTTTAAATGTTGCTTGCATTTGTGACAATAAATCCCTCTCAAACTTCATTTTGTGAGCAAGAGTAATTTTCTGTATTGTCCAAACATAAGATTCACCATATAAAACCAACTAACCTACAACATCTCCTCCAACGGTCTCCACCGTTCATCAGACATGTCATCAACGAACTCCGTATTATTGATATACAGCTCATCATCAATATCCCGCACAAATCCCCAGTGCAGGTTATATTTTTCTGCATACTCTTTGAATGCATTAAATTTGTTACCTATCTGCAAATCAATATTTTTACTGTGACCGGAAGCTTCTCCACCCTTTGTTTCGATAATCCAGTCTGTACCATCCTTCAAGTGAATAATGTAATCCGGATAAAATAGCCATTGCTTTAAAAAAGCATCCGTATACACGATAGAAAGATATTGCTGACCAGTATCACCGTTTTTATAAACCCATTCTACTGAATCATTTTTCTCACAGTAACGCTCGAATAATCTTTCCGGATGACTTCTTGTCTTGTCCGTAATAAATTCATTCGTGTACTCTTTGTATGCATTCATACGCAGTAATTGACGATTCTTTACTTCACTAAACTTATATATTTCCATTTCCGGAATGTGGAACTCGGAAGTTTTTGGATGAAGTGTAAAAGACATCTGTTTACCACCCATTTGAGCTGTTACATTCTTAAAGTCCATCTTAAGCTGCTTTACATTATTAATGACAAATGCATAAAAATCCGAGTTTTCTAATTCGATGAACTTATACTTTCTCTTTTTCCCTTTACAAAACATTCTTCTTAGAATATTCTTTACCTTCTGAGATTGCATACCTGTAACCTTTTTAATCTCATCAACAGAGTGTAACAGGTAAATACCATGTGTATGTGTATTCACGGTTGTCTTAATTTTGATTTTGTCATCAGAACCACTTCGTGCAAGATCTTCTGTTGTTCTAAATATTCCCTGAAGAATTTTATTATCAATTTCATGGCTAAAGTTGTAACCGCCCGCTTCAAGATTTTCCTGATTTACCTTCTTATCAGAACCCAAATGATACTTTTCCTTGAAATAAGCATATACTTTTTCTAACGTTTCACGTTCTCCAAGACCATCGAAGTCCAAATCTCGCATTTCTTTGGTAAGAGTAAAGTCTTTTGCTTCATCCCGAAGGAACAACCTACGTACCTGATATGCTTTATCAAGTGCAGACAACAATCCCATCTTGTATTGCGTATCCAATGTATAGATGTAACAATAATCCAGAATATTAAGCCCATAATGTTTGCCTTCTGGCATTCGACGTATTCTACCTATCGTTTGAATCTGAAAGTCCTCACTACCTCCTTCTCGTAATTTCACGAGAATCTTTGCTCTTGGACAATCCCATCCAGTAGATATTGCCTGCTTCATTAACAAAAACGCTGGTGAACCATCCAACTTAGTCAAATCATCACTGACAATCTTCTCATCACTCATCCATATATTGACCATACCATTATCGTATGTATATCCCATGCTGGCCAATTTTTCCTCAACCGCTTTGATTGTTTCCGGCTGTCCCATAGGAAACTGTATCAGCACAAGTGGTCTTACTTTGACGTCCAGTTTATTATATGCCTCCGCAATCTCTTTTCGTTTATCGTCCGCCAAATTTAGCAAATACTCGTAATCATTCAAGATTTCTTTTCGCTCATCAACACCTTCATTGACATAAATTGCTCTAGTTATCAAACCAGCAGCAATAACATCTTCTTCACTAATTTCATAGTATTCCTGATGTGGTACTTTATTTGCGGTAGCAGAAACACGAATAATGTTCTTAGCAGCAAATGCACTAATTACATCATCAGCCTTTTTCGTATTGTTCAGATGTTCTTCATCAATAATTACTACAAATTCCGTTCCGTCTTTGTGCGCTTCTGCAATCTTTTCAAACAAATTGGAACGTTCACTATCCTTTAATGCTGTATTTCCTTTTTTCGTAACAAGCTCCCAGTTGATAAAGGTAACACTTCCCGGTTCAAATCCCGCCATCATAGAATACATAAGATTTCTTGTATCTATATGTGGTGCTAAGTCCTCCATTCTCTCTTTGCTCTGTTCCTCAAGATTTCCTTTTCCTGGGCATAGCCATACAAACGCTGTATTTTTGCTTGTATTTTTTAGAAACGCATCTACATATTTGATAAGAATGATTGTTTTTCCCGCACCGGTTGGTGCCTTCACGGTAATAACCTGTTTACTGCTGGTTTCAACAGTTTTATCTATCAGGTATTCCACACATTGCGTCTGAAACTCATAATCTTTTATTTTTCCTACCATAATTCTCCTACCTCTCTTAATTCGAAATCAAAGTAGCAATCTGGAATAATCTTTGTGTTTATATTCTGCAATAACTTCTCTTGGGATGTCGACAATAATACATCCTGGTTGATAAATACCACTTCTATATCCTTGTATTCATCAAAATGTTTTTCAAATTCATCCATCTTATCGTCATCCATAATCATAATATACTTTTGATTGTCAACTTTAACTCCATACTGTAACTGAATCATTTCCTTGATATGTTCAAGAAGGTCATCATATATTTCTTCGCTCTCTTTATCTACAAAATCTGTTTTGTAATATTTCAGATTCGCTGGTAATCCTTCTGAATATTGACTACCGTCTGCACGTTTTCCGGTTATGACTGTTTTCAAACGCTGATAGGTAACTTCTTCGCAAATGTTATTTTCATTATTCGTACATAAGATGAAATGGCGTTTTCCACCGTCTTCCTTATTTAAGTCCATAACAGCTTGTCCTGTCGTACCTGAACCTGCGAAAAAATCTAATATTATACTATTTTTCTTATCACATGAAATTTCTAATATATCTTTTATAAGCCGTGTTGGTTTCGGATGTGTAAATACCTTTGCCTTTCCAAATACTTCTTTCAGTTCTTTGGTCGCATCCGCATTCATACCTGTGCTATCCCACCACGATTCAGCCTTTCGTTTTGAAATATTTCTGTCTCTAGCAAATACTCTTTGCACAGGACGTGCCTCTCCACTTTTTCCAAAAATAATACGACCATCCTCAATTCTCTTATTCACTTCTTCCTCATTAAATACCCAATATCTTCCCTCTGGCGGGTAAAATACCATGCCATTAGTTGGATTTTTAATTGGAAACGACGGTCCAACATGATTTGCTGACAAATCACTTGTTGTCCATGGTCCACGCGGATCATTATCCGGATTAGAATATTTTTTTAATATTTCTTCCTCAGAGACATCGAAACCCATATCATATATAGATTCTATATTTTTTGCATAACACAATACATAATCATGTACAGCTGGCAACCATCCCATATTATTACCATTAGTTTTCTTTTTCCATAAAATCATACCCACAAAATTAACACTTCCAAATATATCATCACATAATAACTTTAACTGTGCCTCTTCATTGTCATCTATAGAAATAAATATAACACCTGATTCCTGTAAGAATTTTCTTGCAATTTTTAGACGTTCAGACATAAACGATAACCATTTACTATGTCTAAATCCATCATTTCCATCTACCTGTTCATCTTCATATGTAAATCCGTCTTTCAGCGTATTATACGGTGGATCGATATATATAACATCAATCTTTCCCTTATGTGTCTTCTCTAGCAATTTCAAAGAATGCAGATTATCTCCCTCCAAAAGGAAATTGTACTGTTCACTTTCCGGATCACCTACGATTTCTTTTTCCTCCACTTCCGTAAACACCGGAACATGTGTCTGCATTTTTACATCCACTTCTTCTTCATGTTCTTCCCACACAAGACCATATTTTTTTGATGTCAGTTCATTCTCTATCTGATTAATTGCAATCAGTGATTCATCATCACTATGCTGTTCCTTCAATGTTTCCAAAAATTTCAACATTTTCTCTCTTTTTATCTGTGATAAATTTGCCATGATTTTCTCCTAAATCGCGTATTGTTTCTTTTCCTTTTTACTTAAACACAAATGATTCAAATGACATTTTGAACAGTTTTCTTTGTTACATTTCCGCGGTAAATTGTTGTTTCTAATATTCGTTGCCGCATCGGTAATTTCTTTCCGAACATCCTGGATTACTGTTTCTGTCACCTCTTCATTTATTCTTTTCTCTGAGTCCAACTGATAGACTTCCATGTAATCTGCCCGTTCCCCAGTTAGCTCCTGATATCCTAACGCATATATTTTTAATTGTTCTTTATTAATTGATTCCACAACTTCCTTGTTCGCAGTTTTGAAATCAACAATCGCTATTTTATCTTTGCCATCCGAATTAATTTTCTTTACTAAATCAATTCGACCATTTACCCTGACACCATCCCCCATATCTACTTCAACATCAGATTCTGCCATATAAACATTTTCCATATCATCCCGGTTATGTTCCACATAATTATTGATTGCTCTTGTCACACTCTTATACATATTTTCTTCCAGTTTCGGAGTCGCATATGGAAAGTAAAATGACTCGTCTATCATTCTCCTTACATTGTCTTTTGTCAAATCTTCTCCGTTTATCACCGCAATATGTATATTTTTCACAATTTCATGCAACACATTTCCATATCCAAGTGCCGGCACAATAGGCTGTTCAAACCCATAAAACATAGATAACTTGAACCGATACGGACATTCAAAATAATCCTCTAGCAAAGAAAAGTTTAAGGAAATCGGCATGCTTTCCTGTTTCATATTTGGTAGATGCTCCGGATTATATTGTATGTTTCCGTCATATTTTACTAAATAGGATGATTCCTTTGCTTCTTCTAAAAATGGAGAAATATATTTATCATGACCGTTTATCGAGCGTGTCAAATATAAATATTTCTTTGCTCTGGTTACCGCCACATAAAAAAGTTTTCTCTCCTCTTCAATATCGCCTTCAAATCTATCTGCATTAGTTATCCACGCTTTATCAATCACATGCCAAATCCCCTTTCCACCAACACGCTGTGCTGGAAAGAAATTTCTATTGAGCTGTGGAATGAATACTGCTGCAAACTCCAAGCCTTTGGACTGGTGTACAGTCATAATACTAACCGCATCTGGTTTTGCATAGGAATTGGTCATATATCCTTCTGGATAATATTGTGATGCCGTATATTTTAGAAACGAACAAAAGTTATTGAGTTTTGTTCTTGGTTTTTGCGTATAATTAATAATCTCATAATCTGCAATCACCTGACTAAATTTTCCGAGGTTATACATAATCACTTCTGTTTCATTTCTGCCATCCTCCGTTAAGGAAATACGTCGAAGAAACTCGTGATAAATAGCTTGTATATTAAATTCAGAATATAACCTTATTTCTTTTACATCAATAGTTGCCAAATACTGCATTGCATCTGCTACCTCTTTTTTATCAAGAGGATAGTCTATCTGCAACCATCTTTCAAAAAGCTCCGTTGCAGGAATATCGCCATTTAAATAATCAAAAATTCCCTTTGCTGCGTTACATTCTTTTGTCTCAAATAAATCATTCACACCTTCTACAACAAATGGAATATCATATGCCTCCAATACTTCGGCAATTTTCCCGCTAACTTTTCTTTTTCGCAGCAATATTGCGATTTCTGAATAAGGAATACCTATTTCATGAAGTTTCATAATTCTCCGGGCTATAAATGTAATTTCATCTTCCATGTCCGAATACTCTTCATACGCAAGATCCCCTATATCATATTTCGTCTTACAACCTGAAGTCATTGTTTTGGGCAATCGCCTATCGTTATTGACTATGATTCTTCTTGCCGCGTCAACGATGCCTTCCGTACTTCGATAATCCTTATCCAATACGATGTATTTTTTTATATTGTACCTTTCCTTAAATGTAAGGATGTTTTGAGGATCACTTCCTCTAAATTGATAAATTGTCTGGTCATCATCACCGACAACACAAATATTCGCACCAAATTCCCTTAATATTTCTATCAACTTTTCTTGTATAGGATTTGTGTCCTGATATTCATCAACCGTTAAATACTTCACTTTATTTTTTATAACTTCAGCAAATTCACAGTTTGTTTCAAGTTGATTTATCATCTCTCGAAGAATCAAGGAATAATCAAATTTCTTTTCTTCATACATTTTATTGCGATATTTCTCAAAAGCAATACGAGTCTTCTCATCCCACTTATCCTGCTCAAACCAGTTTTCATTCAATACACTCATAACTGAGATAAATAAAGAAGTTTCTACATACTTCTTCAACTCCAAATCCTGCATACCACATTCTTCATAGTATCTCTCTACAAATAACTTGGTTTGTATCTCATCTAATACAGTAAACTTCTGAAACTCAGGTATGTAATCTTGCAACATTCTTATGCAAAAACCATGAATTGTTCCTACATACATATGTGCGAATCCTTTTGTATGCCCTAATACAGATTTTCCATAAGCATTAATACGACCTTTTAATTCTTCCGCCGCTTTCTTTGTAAACGTAAATGCTACTATATTCTCAGGCAATACACCCGGATTTGACTTAAGAATATTCACAATTCTTCTTGTTACAACACCGGTTTTTCCAGCACCAGCACAGGCGATAATTTCTAAATCATCGTCTATTGTTTCAACCGCTTCTCTCTGTCTTTCTGAAAGACCTTCAAATATATCCATACAAAGTGCCCCTTTCCCAAAAAACGGATTTAAACCAAACTACATAACATATCTTATCAAACTGCTTGTCCCATAATCCGTACCCGCTACCTGTCACCCGTTGATTCTTCTTTATCCGGGACATACTCCATAATCTCGCCATAATCCGTCCCTAATGTTTTACATATTTTATCTAAAATAGGCATAGCAACATATTCATTCTTCCCAAGCTTTGTCATGGTATTAGGTGCTATTTCTGCTTTTTTTCTCAAATCCGCTCTGCTCATTTCTTTTTCGGCTAATTTTATCCACAATCGCTTATATGATACTGCCATTGCTAATCCTCCATATAAAATTTCATTCAAACAATTCTACATAACATCATACCATATATCTAATATCTTCTCAATAATTTTTCGCATGTTCTCGCGACTTTCTATACTTCATTCAATAGCCAATGAATCAATATTGGTAAATATTTTTCTATCTAATACATAACTGGAAGAGACAGAGGAATTACCTTCCTCTGCCCCTATTCCACATCTTATCTTCTGCTTTATCTTTACCAGCATCTCTACCAACACTCTCATCATAAATTCTCTGGAATTCCTCATACATTTCGTCTCCATCCAGCTTTATCCCCAGCCTTTTCATTACATCCGAGAACAACCATATGCTTCCACTAATATCAGCAATATCAAATCCGAATATATCAGCCTTAACAGAATCACTAATATTCTCATAACCACCAAGCTCTGATATCCTCCTGACAATCCAGCCAGCTTTGTCCACAGGCACTTTTTCTTCAGATTCCATAAATTCACTTTGACCTGTTACATCAGTAATATCTTCATCCATTCTTGCCGTATTTACATCAGACACATTACGAATATCTGGCATTACAGACGTATCGTTCTGATTATTGTCTGGATTCATTACCTCAACATTCGTCCCCGGCTCAACAGCCACATCTTTCTCAAACACAGCCTCCTTTTCCATCCCCGGTATCTCAATCTCCCTGTCTGCAACGATTTCTTCATTCTCCGACACCGCATAATAAGCCGTATACAAATCTTCTTTCACAATGCCATCAGCAAGCTGTATCTGCTTCTTAATTTTCCTTTTCTCCTGCTTCAACTCATCCAGTTCTTCCTGTACTTCTACATGCCATATCTGATATTCCCTGTATTGCTCTTCTGACTTAATACAGCGTTTCCGGATAGAGCTTTCTCTGTATATCTCATGCTGTCTGTCCTCAATCTGCTGAATCTTTTCTTTCTGCTCACCTATGAAATCCACAAGCTCCACAACACTTTTGATATCATTATTTACAAGCAGCAGATATTCGTCCTGTAACCGATGAAACCTTTTCAAATCCTCTGTATACTTTGCTCCACCAACCTCAAAACGCTTCTGCTCTACAATCCTTAATCTGTATAGCTTTGCATAAAATTTCTTCTGATATGGTGACAGCTTCGCTCTGTGCAATCCCATGATATCCGACGAATAAAAGTAAGGCTTTGCCATCCAAGGCATATCCACATGATGCCTTAACGTCTCCTCTGAAAACATTTCGTCTAGCTTTGCAAGTTTATGATAATACTGAAATCCCGGTGCCTGCACTTCCATCCACGCATCTTTCTTAAACACATATCCAAGTCTTTTCATCAGATATTTAAAATGCTCCACATTCCCGGCTGCATATGCACACATCTTGGCATCACGAAGAATAATTTCTTTCATGGACATTTCTCTTTCCCACTTGTCCCTGCTGATATTTTTGGGATTCCTGCTGTACTCTGCTGGCATAATAGTAAGTCCAAGCTCGTCACAATATTTATTTGTAATAGGCTGGAGATGATTCTTCCAGTTACCTTTCGGTGAATTGTATTTCTTGCCCGTTGTCATGCTGACGCTATTCCAGATAAGATGTCCATGCATATGCTCCCTGTCAGTATGAACCGCATACACAGCCTCATAATCATCACCAAGCACATCCTTCGCAAAGTGCTCCAGCACATACATTGCCTGCTCTGCCGTCACTTTTTCTTCCGGTGAAAACGATATGATCACATGATAGCCCTGCCTTTTACCCGTCTTATGAAAAATATTCTTTGTCTCTTCCATCTGCTCAAATGCCGTGTCTGGCAGGCAGTTGATACCGCCAACCAGTACACATTCTTCTGTCTTATCCGGATTCTGGATATATTCCAAAGCATTCTTCAGGTGCGATGCCGGATTTCTGCCCTCTGATTCCATAATATTCAGGATCTTTGTAATCGCCATACTTCCAGCACCTCCCCAAATGTTTTCTTTACATCATCCAGACTGCTCTGCAATTTATCAATATCGCTGTAATACAATCTGCCCTGCGAATTGCCAAGCTTTACTGCCTGATTAATATTATTTGCAATACCGGCAATAACACGGATTGCTCTTGCCCTGTCCTCTGGATAACTTGTATCAATGTTGCCGCCTGTCCGGATCAATTCTCTTATATATGCACTTGCTGTCATCCCCGTCCGTTTAAGTGCCGCTTTTAGAATATCCATATCTTTTTCCGACAGCTTCACAGATATCTTATAATCTTTCCTGTCAGACTTGTATCTTCTCTTTCCATCTGCCATAC
>OIZU01001151.1_pt1 | contig 15594 bp, 12 predicted proteins | sample 1588661 | NCBI WGS metagenome assembly OIZU01 (sample SAMN03283257) | human gut metagenome | biome: human-associated habitat; material: feces | host: Homo sapiens | place: USA | collected 2013 | reverse complement strand
AAGGGGAATTCGATGAAGACATCACTCTTAAAATGACAAGAAAGCAAAAATATTTAAGAGAAAAAGGTTATAAATATCTTGCCAAATCGTCTCCTTTTGATTTTTTGGATTCAGAACATCCTTTTTACGAACTATCCTTCCGTATTGTCAGGATTCTTTTGCCGAATGGTAACTATGAATGCCTGATTACCAATCTGGATCGCAAAGAATTTTCGACTGAAAAACTGAAAACTCTATACAAAATGCGGTGGGGCATAGAAACATCTTTCCGAAAACTTAAATATACGATAGGTATGTCAAACCTTCATAGTAAAAATCCCGAATACATTTGCCAGGAAATATTTGGGAAACTGATTTTGTACAATTTCTGTGAGATTATTGCCAGCCATGTAGTACTGGAGCAGCGAAACAAAAAATATGAATATCGAGTAAATTTTACTATGGCAGTCTATTGCTGTAGAAGATATCTAAGAGATTCTTTGTTTAACAATATCGAACAGTTGATAAACCGAAGTCTGACACCAGTAAAGCCGGATCGACAGTATAAACGACGCGTGATTAAAAAAAGATGGATTAGTTTTACATACCGTGCCGCATAAATATCCTTTCCCTTACCGTTATATTATCAAGCAGAAGTTTTTCAGACTATCTGCTTTAAAGTGCTGCCCTTTTGTCTGATTTATCAAGTAGGAATCCTTTCAGATAGCGGGACTTATATTCTGAAGCTGCTGTAAATGATATATGCATTAAGAGCAGTCCTGTTTTCTAATTTTAGCTAACTGGCATTAGGCAGTTCAGAGTATATTTCTTGTGGCGACAGGGAATTTGCTGATTTATTTCTGGATTCCGTGTATGGTCATTGCGGTGATTTTGATGATTGGATTTATTTACGGGTGCTGTGATGTGGGCAGGACGGATGCAGTTTACTTTGGCATGATCGCATTTGTAGTGGCGGAGTTTCTGGCATCAATCGAGTGGCAGGTTGTATGTTTCTTCTGGAAAGGGAAGATGCCGGAAATTTGGATTCGGGCATTACTGCTTATTGGAATTTATGGATGCATCGCATGCGTTTTGCTGAAAATTCTGCATACACATCTGCCGAAAGATGGGAAAATGAATATCAGTCCCAAAGAATTATTCTCGGCGGTGTTGATCGGTATTGCTGTGTTTGCTGTGAGTAATTTAAGCTTCTTGACAAGTAATACGCCGTTTTCCGGATCTTATTCCTTTGAAATCGGAAATATCCGGACGCTGGTTGATGTGGGAGGAATTGCCATTTTGTATGCGCACCTGATCCAGTGCGGGGAACTGCGTGTGAAAAAAGAACTGGAGGCAGTGCAGAATGTTCTGCAGAATCAATATGTACAGTATAAGCAGTCCAGAGAAAGTATTGATCTGATCAATTATAAATATCATGATCTGAAGCATCAGATTGCGGTACTCAGAAGTGAGGAAGATCCGAAAAAACGAGAAGAATTTCTGAACCGGATGGAAGAAGAGATCCGTCAGTATGAAGCGCAGAATAAGACCGGAAATAAAGTCCTGGATACGGTACTTACGACGAAAAGCCTGTACTGTAACAAGCACGGGATTACATTTACCTGTGTGGCAGACGGAACGCTTCTGGAATTTATGGATGTCATGGACATCTGCAGTATTTTTGGAAATGCGCTGGACAATGCGATCGAGTGTGAAATGAAGATTCCGGAAAAGGAGAAGCGTCTGATCCATGTGACGGTATCAAGGCAGAAGAGTTTCCTGATCCTCCGGTTTGAGAATTATTATGAAGAGGAATTGCAGTATAAAGAAGGTTCTCTGGTCACGACAAAGAAGGAAAAAGAGTATCATGGATATGGGCTGAAAAGTATCCGGTATACGGTCAATAAGTACGAAGGTGCAGTCAGCATTGACACGAAGGACAACTGGTTTAATCTGAAAATCCTGATTCCGATGAAGGAGAGTAAACCGGAAAATTAAAAAGAGACTGAAAAGAATAAGAACGCCATGATTGTGCGAAATGCATAAAAACATGGCGTTCATTTTATCTAAGTTTCACAGGGACAAAAACCGTTTGTGCATAAAAAGTGCAGATTATGCAGATTTTCACCAGGGAGAAAATGATGTGGTAGGATATAGCTATCAAGTTCAAAGGAACAAAAAATAAAGGTTGGGAGGAAGCAGCGATGTTAAGTGTTAACTGGAGTGATGTGGTAAATATTTTAAATACATTGAAGCCATATCTTATCGCATTAGCTGTTATCGTTGTGGTTGCGCTTGTTGCAGTAATCGCAGTGATGAAAGTGTCAAAGACAAGAAGGAAAATCATCCGTTCAGAAGTTGGACTGGCAGCACTTCTTGCAATTACAATTGTAGCAAACCTTATTTGTACAGGACCGATGTCCACTCTTTTAACACTGGTAAGTGGAAAAGGAACGATTACAGATAAGACACAGAATGATGCAGAGGATTTAGGAATCCAGATTGCAGATGAGGGAATTGTTCTTCTGAAAAATAATGGTGGATTACTTCCGCTGGATAAGAACAAAAACCTGAATGTATTTGGATGGGCATCTACCAATCCTTGCTATGGTGGTACAGGTTCAGGAGCTCTTTCAGATGCATATGATACGGTAGATCTTTTAACTGGATTAAAGGATGCAGGCTTTAAGCTGAATGATGAAATCTCTGATTTCTATAAAGATTATCGTGCAGACAGACCGGAAGTTGGAATGTGGGAACAGGACTGGACATTACCGGAGCCATCTGTTGATAAATATTCTGACAGCATGATTGAAAATGCAAAAGATTTTTCTGATACAGCAATGGTGGTACTTACACGTGTAGGTGGAGAACACATCGATCTTCCGACAGACGTATCAAAGGTTAATTACACCGATAATTCGGAAGATTATCAGGATTTCCCGGAAGGATCTCATTATCTGGAATTAAGCCAGAGTGAACGTAACATGCTGGATATGGTATGTGAGAACTTTGATAATGTTATCGTTGTTTACAATGGTGCAAACACAATGGAACTTGGATTCGTAAATGAATACGAGCAGATTAAGGCAGCTCTGTGGTGTCCGGGAACTGGTCAGAACGGATTTGAATCTCTTGGAAGAATTCTTGACGGAGAAGTAAATCCTTCAGGAAAGACAGCAGATACATTTGTGGCAGACCTTACACAGACACCGACTTTCAATAACTTTGGTGATTTCGCATATGACAATATGGACGAATTCACAATTGACAAAGACGACCCGTTTGTTGCAGGTGCTGTTCCGCATTTTGTAAATTATACAGAGAGCATTTATGTGGGATATCGTTTCTACGAAACAGCCGCAGCAGAAGGTGCAATTGATTATGACAAAGAAGTTGTATATCCATTCGGATACGGATTATCCTACACTACTTTTGATGAGACAATGGGAGATCTGAAAGAAGAGGATGGAAAGATTTCTGTAGATGTTACCATTACAAACACTGGCGACGTGGCAGGAAAACAGGTTGCAGAATTATACTATAATCCGCCGTATATCAATGGTGGAATTGAAAAGGCTTCTACAAATCTTGCAGCATTTGACAAGACAGATTTACTGGAGCCGGGTGAGTCACAGACTCTGACATTAAGCTTCAACGTAGAAGATATGGCATCTTATGATTATCAGAATGAAAAGGCATATGTACTGGAAGCCGGTGATTATGAGGTTAGTCTCCAGACAGATTCGCATATAATCGTTGATACTGATACTTATACAGTAGATGATGAAGTTGTTTATAACAGTGACAACAAACGTTCAACAGATGAAGTTGCAGCAACCAATGCATTTGACTTTGCAGAGGGTGACATTACATACTTATCAAGAGCAGATCAGTTTGCAAATATGGAAGAAGCTTTTGCAGCACCGACAAATTGCAGTATTTCAGATGAAGCCAAAGCAGAATTTACCAATAACTCAAACTGGAAGGCTGAGGAAGATAAAGATGCTGTAATGCCAACCACAGATGCGAAGAATGGTCTGGAACTGGTTGATATGAGAGGTCTTGATTATGATGATGCCAAGTGGGATGAGCTTCTTGATGAATTAAGCGTATCTGATATGGTGGATCTGGTTGCATTAGGTGGATATCAGACAGCAGCTGCAAAGAGTGTTGGAAAGACAAACACAACAGACTGTGACGGACCGGCGTCAATCAACAACAACTTTACCGGTGTTGGATCAATTGGTTTCCCTTGTGGAGTTATGATCGCCAACTCATTTAACGAAGATATTGCAAAAGCATTTGGTGACAGCATCGGTCAGATGGCTGATGAGATGAATGTATCCGGATGGTATGCACCAGCTATGAACATTCACAGAAATGCATTTGCAGGACGTAACTTTGAGTATTATTCAGAAGATGGCCTTCTGTCAGGAAAGATTGCAGCACAGGCAGTACAGGGGGCAGCAGATCATGGTGTATATGCTTATATCAAGCATTTCGCAATGAACAGCCAGGAAACTGGAAGATGGCTTACAAGTATGGACTGGGCAAATGAACAGGCAATCCGTGAAATTTATCTGAAGCCATTTGAAATCGCTGTAAAAGAAGGCAATGCGAAAGCAGTTATGTCATCTTACAACTACATTGGAACACAGTGGGCAGGAGCCTGCAATTCTCTTCTTAATATGGTCCTCAGAGATGAGTGGGGATTTGAAGGATTTGTTCTGACAGACTACTTTGCAGGATTTGGATATATGGATGCAGAGCGTTCAATCTATAATGGTGGAGATGCATGCCTTTCAAACTATGATGCTGGAACAAACTATATTAAAAACACAGATTCAGCAACAACTGTTACCAATATGAGACGTGCAGCACACAACATTTTATACACCGTTGTAAACAGCCGTGCATATGATGAAAAGAATCTCACTACAGGATTACTGTTATGGCAGATCATCCTGATCGTTGTAGATGTACTTCTCGCAGCACTGATCATCTTCCTTGAAGTTGTAACAATTAAGAGATTCCGTGTGAGAAGTCAGGCAGATAAAGCAGCAAAGGAACTCGAAGCAGCTAAAGTAGCAGAGGAAGAATAGAATTAAAAAAAGTGGAGACTGCATATGATAAACAGTATTAAAAATTCATGGCAGCACTTCGCAGACAAGCATCCCGGAGCCTCTAAATGGATCCGGGAGGGCGGTCTGTTCGTGATCGTCAGCAACCTGATCACAGTGCTCAAATATTTACTCTTGTTGTTCCTGCCGTTGGCATTTGCAGGACTTCCAAAAGTGGATTTCGGATTTCCGGGAATCGACATTACTCTATTCGGTGAGACTTTCAAGTGGAATATCATCGGATATGACGCCGCACATGGCGGACTTCCTTATTTTTGCGCATACATGATCGCAATGGTAGTCGGAGAGTGCATCAACTTCCCGATCCAGAGAAATTTCGTATTCCGCAGTAAAGGAAAAGTATGGTATCAGGCATTCTGGTATCTGATCGCATTCTGTATTGTTACCTGTATCGTAAACTCGATCAACTGTATCTGGGTTGCGGTAGCCGGGATGTTTGTACCGGGATGGTTATACAATATTGGAACGACAGTGTTGAACGGAGGGGTATCGATGGTGGTATTCTTCTTCGTAAATAAGATTATTTTCCCTGAAGGGGAAGGAAAGTAAGCGTTTTCGGGATGGTTTGCATAGCGGATCATCCCGATTAGTTCGTTATCAGAAAATGTGGCAAATGAAATTCCCTTTATGTAAGAAAGTGAATGCTGATTCATAAATAAATTTTTCCTTTCAGTAAATACAGCTTATTTTTCAAAATTCGATGGAAAGTATATCACAGGCGGAAAAAGGATGATATAATAAATCTCGCAGAAAATTGTCAGAAAAGGAGAATGATTATCATGAAAGAGAATTTAAAAGTACTTATGATCAATGGAAGCCCGAAAGCAAATGGCAATACAGCTGTTGCATTAAAAGAAATGGAAAATATTTTCAAAGAAAACGGAATAGAAGTTGAGACCGTTGTCATCGGCAATAAAGCAGTCCGTGGATGTATCGCATGTGGATCCTGTTATGAAAAAGGCAAATGCGTCTTTGATGATGTAGTCAATGAACTGGCTCCGAAGTTTGAAGCGGCAGATGGTCTTGTAGTCGCAAGCCCGGTTTACTATGCATCTGCAAATGCAACCCTGATCGCCTGTCTTGACCGGTTATTCTGCAGCAGTCATTTTGACAAGACCATGAAGGTCGGAGCAAGCGTTGTCTGTGCAAGACGTGGCGGATGTTCTGCAACATTTGATGAGCTGAACAAATACTTCACCATTTCCGGAATGCCGGTCGCATCCAGCCAGTACTGGAACAGTATCCACGGAAGAACACCGGGAGAAGCCGAGCAGGATGGAGAAGGAAAGCAGACGATGCGTGCACTTGCAAGAAATATGACATTCCTGATGAAGAGCATTGCACTTGGTAAAGAACAGTTTGGACTGCCGGAAAAGGAAGAGCGGATCGCGACACATTTTATCCGCTGATGGCAGTTTTACTTTTTCTTATAAGGGAGGAAAATCATGATTTGTGGAATGACATACTATCAGATATGCTGGTATTTTCTGATATATTCCTTTGGGGGCTGGATTGTTGAAGTAATCTTTCATGCAGTAGCTTTGGGAAAGGTTATAAACAGAGGATTCCTGAATGGCCCTGTATGCCCGGTATATGGATTTGGAGTAATATCTGTTTTTGCTATGATAAATACACTGCAAAGCAGTGGTTATCAGATGAATGATGGCATGATATTTCTATTCGGAGTTATTCTGGCGACTGTAGTGGAGTTAATAGCAGGATGGCTGTTAGATGTATGTTTTCATGCGAGATGGTGGGATTATTCAGATAAACCTTTAAATTTTCATGGGTATATCTGTTTGGAATTTTCATTGATATGGGGACTGGCAATTGTGCTTGTTGTGAAAGTTTTTCAGAAATATGTGGAAAACCATACATCGGCACATTCAGATTCGATTTTTGGCTGGATCGTACTGGCAATTTTATATTGTGTGTATCTGGCAGATGTTATCGTAACAGTAGCTGTTATACAAGGACTGAATAAGAAACTTACCAGATTGAATAAAATCCGTTCAGATATGCGGATTGTGAGTGATAAAATCAGTGATACCGTTGCAAATACAACAATAGATACAGCACAGGTTATAGAAAAAGGAAAGGTGCAGACAGCTCTTGCAAAAGCGGAATTGCGTGAAGCTGCTGGAACGAAAAAAGACCAGTCCATTGAGAAACTCCGCAAAAAGAAAATGGAACTTCAAAGAGAATTTGATGAACTTTCTAATTCTATAACCAATCATACAATTGTTGGACAGGGAAGAATTATTAAGGCATTTCCGGAGATGAAGCACCGGTATTACTATGAACTGATTCAGGAATTAAGAAAAAAATTTGAAGAAAAGTAAAGAGGTTGTTGAACGGGTAATAAAATAAATAGGAGGAGTTTGTTGACAGTCTGTCCTTCTTGTTCTATAGTGAAAGTTGCTATTTAAAACATGTTATTTAAAAGAGAGGACTTTTACTATGGAACTAATAAAATCAGTCATTATCCTTGTCATAGGATTTGTACTTTTGTTAAAAGGAGCGGACTACTTCGTAGAGGGCAGCTCTTCCGTTGCCAGACAGCTTCGGATTCCATCGATGATCATCGGTATGACGATCGTTGCGATGGGAACAAGCCTTCCGGAATGTGCGGTCAGTGTAACGGCATCCCTGACTGGCAATAATACTCTTGCGGTAAGTAATGTTGTCGGATCAAACATCTTTAACCTGATGGTTGTCTGTGGTGCCTGTGCTTTATTTGCACCGCTTACGATTGAAAAAGATACACTGAAAAAAGAATTTCCATTGTCTATTTTTTGTGCGGCACTGTTGATGGTACTTGGGTACATCGGAATGATTCTTGGACATGTAGATGGCTTTATCTTTTTGATTCTTTTTGTATGTTATCTTCTGTGGATGATCAATTCTGCAAAGAAGGCGAGAGCAGCACATAAAGAAGACAAACTGATGCAAGAAGAGGGAGAATTTGTTGACGAAGAGATCAAAATTCTTCCGATGTGGAAATGTGTAATCTTTATTGTTGGAGGAATGATCGCAATCAAATTTGGCGGCGATTTTGTTGTAGACAGTGCTTCAGCGATAGCGCTGGCATTTGGCTTCAGCCAGACACTGATCGGACTTACGATCGTTGCGATGGGAACAAGCCTTCCGGAGCTGATGACATCCATCGTTGCGGCAAGGAAGAACGAAGTGGATATGGCACTTGGAAATGTAATTGGTTCCAATATTTTCAATATTCTTCTGGTACTTGGTGTCGCAGGTGCAATCAGTCCGGTTGTGTTCCTTATGGACAACATCATTGATACGGTTGTATTGATCATGATGAGTCTGGTCGTTCTGGTATTTGCATGGACATCTAAGGTGATTAATCGCAAAGAAGGAATTGCAATGCTTTGCATGTATGCCGTGTATATGGTATATATCTGCATCCGATGACAGAGAATCGGCTGTTTGTTATGGGAGTCGGTTTTTTCACGCATTACGTGTTGGAGATGAGGTAAAAGAATATTTATAATGGAAAAATAACTGTGGATACTTTGTTCGCAGTTATTTTTATTATATAATAGAAGAAGCTGACTATTGTAATAAAGTGGAGAAACACTACTGCTCAAAGCGCGTTCTGTGAGCAGTGATGAACAGCATACTTTATAAGTAGGAAAATATTGACATACCATAGAAAATGCGGTATAAGAGACGGAGAAGGAATACAAAGGAGTACACAGATGGGAAAATACAATTTTGATGAAGTGATCGACAGACATGGAACGGACTGCCTGAAATATGATTTCGGAATGAAGAGAAAGGGAAGGGATGACCTGCTTCCGCTCTGGGTGGCAGACATGGATTTCCGTCTTCCGGATGAAATTCTGGATGAATTCCACAAGAGAATTGACCATGGGATTTTTGGTTATACAGATCCGCTTGATGAATATTTTGCGGCGATGAACCATTGGTTCTCAACACGCTATGGCTACACGATCGAACCGGAATGGGTAACGCTTGGCGCGGGAATCGTCTATGCGCTGGGAACCAGTGTAAGAGCATTTACCGAAGAGGGAGATGCCATGATGGTGATGCAGCCGGTATACTATCCGTTCAGTGAAGTTATCAAGAATGACGGAAGAAGACTGGTGAACTGCCAGCTGCGTTATGAGAACAATCATTATTCAATCGACTTTGAGAAGATGGAGAGAACGATCCTGGAAGAGGGCGTAAAAGCACTGATCTTCTGTAATCCGCACAATCCGGTCGGAAGAGTCTGGACAAGAGAAGAACTGGAAAGAGTTGCAGAGATTTGCCTGAAATACAACGTGACCTGGATGGTGGACGAGATGCACTGTGATTTCATTTTCCCGGGACATACCTTCACAAGCTGTATGAATCTGGATGAAAAATACCGTCAGATTCTTGCGCTCTACAGCTCACCGGGAAAGACATTCAACGTGGCAGGACTTCAGCCGGCAAATATCATCATTCCAAACGAAGAGCTGCGAAAAAAATACCAGTGGGCGAATACCCAGGCAGCTTACAGTCAGGGAAGCCTGATGGGACAGCTTGCTGTCAAGGTATGTTATACAAAAGGTGCCGAATGGGTAGATGAACTGGTACAGTATATTTACGAAAATGTACAGTATATGAGCAAGTTCGTGAAAGAGAATTTCCCGAAGGCGAAGATGGTAGAGCCGGAAGGAACCTATCTGGTATGGGTTGATTTCTCCGGGTACGGATTCAGCAATGAAGAGCTGGAACATCTGATGCTGGAGGAAGCGAAATTGTGGCTGGATTCGGGAATTATCTTTGGACCTGAGACGGCGCAGTTCGAGAGATTCAATGTTGCCTGCCCTCGTGTGACTGTAGAGCAGGCACTGACACAGCTGAAAGACGCACTGGATAAGCATCTGGCAGCAAAATAATATAAAAAAGGATTGAGAGGAAAAAAAGATGGACAAACAAAAGAAAAATATGGGGGCAGTGGCATTTCTTCCACTGATCGTATTTCTGGTATGTTATGTAGGATGCGGGATTACATTTACTCTGCTTGGAGCAGACGAACCGTTCGGAAAGTTCCCGCGTCACGTCGCACTTCTGGCAGGGTGTGCGGTAGCACTTCTCCTTAACCGTGGCATGGGTGTACAGGATAAGCTGAATATTATGACAACGAACATGGGAAATTCAGGAGTTATGATGATCGTTCTGATCTACCTGATGGCTGGTGGATTCCAGGGAGCAGCAGCGGCAATGGGCGGAAAAGATTCGGTTGTGAATCTTTGTCTGCATTTTATTCCGGTGAAGCTTTTAGTTCCGGGTGTATTTTTGATGTGCTGTTTTATTTCTACATCGATCGGAACATCCATGGGAACGATTGCAGCGATGGCTCCGATTGCGATCAATGTGGCACAGGGAGCGCATTTAAATGTTGCGGTAGTCGGTGCGGCAGTGATCGGAGGATCTTATTTTGGAGATAACCTTTCCATGATTTCAGATACAACCATTTCGGCAGCAGAAGGATGTGGTTCTGAGATGAAAGACAAATTTAAAATGAACTTTTTCATTGCTCTTCCGGCGGCAATTGTGGCAATAATCCTGTACTCGATTTTTGGCGGAGTCGGAAGCGGAGCAATCGAAGCAGGAACCTATAGTATCATCGAAGTCCTTCCTTATTTTATTGTTCTGATTGCGGCACTTATGGGAGTTAATGTTGCGGTAGTCCTTTTTGTAGGAATACTTGCATCCGGTATCATTGGACTTTGTGTTGGAAGCTGTGGACTTTTTGAATGGATCCAGGCAATTGGAAGTGGTATGAGCGATATGTTCAGCATCAGTATCGTTGCGATTTTAGTATCTGGTATTATCGGTCTTGTACGTGAATATGGCGGTGTTGAATGGCTGGTGGGCGCGATCAGCAGCAAGATCAAGAGCAGACGTGGTGCGGAATATGGAATCGGACTGATGTCAGGTATCCTTTCCGCAGCTATGGTAAATAATACGATCGCGATCATTGTTACCTGTCCGATCGCAAAAGAAATCGGGGAAAAATATAAGATCGCACCGAAGAGACTTGCCAGTCTGGTGGATATCTTTGCCTGCGCATTTATTGCACTGATGCCACATGATGGTGGTATGCTGATGATTACGGCACTTGCTGATGTATCACCACTTAATGTACTGAAATATTCGTTCTATATGTTTGGACTGATCATTGCGACCTGCGTTACGATACAGTTCGGATTGATGGACAAGAAGAATTAGACAGGATGAAATTTAGAATATGAAAGATCTTACAAAAGGAAAACCGGCCACACTGATACTGGCTTTTGCGCTGCCGATCTTTTTCGCAAATCTTCTGCAGCTTACATACAGTCTTGTGGATACCAGAATTGTCGGAACTTTCCTGGGAGAGGACGCGCTGGCAGCTGTCGGCGCGACCACAACCCTGAGCAATCTTATCATAGGATTTCTGCAGGGACTTTCTGGTGGGTTCGCCATTATTATCGCACAGAAATTCGGTGCAAAGGATTATAAAAGTGTTAAGAAATCATTCGCAATGTCGCTGACCATGGGTACAGGAATTGCGTTATTTTTTACAGTATTCGGGCTGCTTTTTTTACAGCCGATTTTGAACATACTGAATGTTCCGGTAAATCTGATGGGAACAGCAAAAAGCTATATTTTCGTAATCATCGCAGGACTTGTGGCGACCTTTCTCTATGATGCCTGTGCAGCTGCGCTTCGCTCACTGGGGGACACGGTAACACCGCTGGTGATCCTGGCAATCTCAGTTGCACTGAATATCATCGGAGATTTATTTTTTGTTGTAGTACTGAAAAGCGGTGTACAGGGAGCTGCGATCGCAACGGTACTTGCACAGGCGATTGCATTTGTTGTCTGCTGGATCTACATGGTAAAGAGATATGAATTATTAAGACTTAGCCGGGAGGATTTTAGAGATCCAAATCCAACGATGGTGAAGAATATGCTTGGTGCGGGAATGTCTATGGGATTTATGAGTTCTCTGATCAATATTGGATCTCTGACACTTCAGACTGCGATCAATAAGCTGGGAACCGATTATATTGTGGCACAGACAGCAGCAAGAAAACTGACCGAAATGTTCATGATCATGTTTACCGTATTTGGAAATACCATGGCGACCTACTGTGGACAGAATCTGGGTGCCGGAAAGATTGACCGGATCAAAAAAGGGATCTGGCTTGCGATTTTTTACACCTGTATCTGGTGTACCCTTGTGATCGTGGCAAGTTACACGATCGGAGACAAGCTGGTCTATCTGGTAACAGGGACACATAATGAGAATGTGATCTTAAATGCGACCAGATATCTGAAATTTGATACGTTATTTTATTATGTAACAGCCGTGATCTGTGTGGTGAGAAATGCCATGCAGGGACTTGATGACCATATTACACCGATTGTATCCAGTACACTGGAGATGCTTGGGAAAATTGTGATCGCATTTACACTGGTTCCGCATCTTGGATATACGGGGGTTATCATTGCAGAGCCGATCGTGTGGTTTATTATGGTAATCCCGTTGATCGTGCAGATTTTCCGGATGCCGGTGCTGAAGAAGGCAAACGGATAGATTTTTTTTGATAGCGGAGCAGAGTGAGTTTTCTTGACACTACTTACAAGCCTGTGCTAGAATATGCTTGTTTCAAAAATATATACAGATGCGTAAGGTGTCAATCAGATGGAATCTATCGGGATTGGTGAAAAGGGAAACAGGTGTAAGTCCTGTGCGAACTCGTCACCGTAATTTGCAAGCTTTGGCTGTTGTACCACTGGGAAACCGGGAAGGAAAGCCACAAGCGTCTGAGCAATTAGTCGGGAGACCTGCCTTTCGCAGTACAGGAACGGAAAGTTCATGCCACGAGTAACTGGCAGTACGAAAGACAGAGACTTCGGACTGATTCTGCACAGAGCAGAAGGTCGGTTTCTTTTTTGTACGCCCTCGGTATATTTACATACGAGGGATTTTTTTGCTTGAAAAAAATATGCTGTAAAGTGCGATGAATATAATTCTGTTTCCTGAAAGTATGACAAAAATCAGGGAGGATCAAGATGAAGAAACGATTATTAGTAGCATTACTGGCAACGGCACTTACTGTATCCATGATGAGCGGATGCGGAAGCAAAAAAACAGAGGATACTTCTTCTGCAAAGACAGAAGATACTTCAAAGGACAGCGATCAGGAGGCGGCAGATAAAGTGGCAAAGCTGATCGATGACATTTATGTACAGGAAAGAACAGATAAGACAGATGAACAGTGCAAAGCTGCAAAAGAAGCATGGGATAAGCTTACCGATGCACAGAAAGAACTGGTAGAAGGCGAGAACGCTGATCCGGATTATTTCGGAAGAGATACAGGTGATGCATCGAAAGATGATCCGCTGAACGAAGATAACATTGGAGAAAATGAACTTCTGGTGGTAAGCTTTGGTACATCCTTCAATGACAGCCGTGCAGAGGATATCGGTGGTGTGGAAAAAGCACTTCAGGCAGCATATCCGGACTGGTCTGTAAGAAGAGCGTTTACAGCACAGATCATCATCAACCATGTACAGGCCCGTGATGATGAAAAGATTGATAACATGGATCAGGCACTGCAAAGAGCAGTAGATAACGGTGTTAAGAATCTGGTCGTACAGCCGACACATCTGATGCATGGTGCAGAGTATGATGAGCTGACAGAAGCAGTTGAGAGTTACAAAGATAAATTTGAATCTGTAAAAATTGCAGAACCACTTCTCGGTGAAGTCGGAGCGGATGAAACAGCGATCAATGAGGATAAAGCAGCTGTTGCAGAAGCAATTACAGCAGAAGCTGTAAAGACAGCTGGATTTGACAGCCTGGATGCGGCAAAAGAAGATGGAACCGCATTTGTATTTATGGGACATGGAACTTCTCATACGGCAAAGATCAGCTATTCTCAGATGCAGGCACAGATGGAACAGCTTGGCTATGACAATGTATTTATCGGAACTGTAGAAGGAGAACCGGAAGATACTGCTTGTGAAGCAGTAATCGAAAAGCTCAAAAATGCAGGATACAAGAAAGTAATCCTTCGTCCGCTGATGGTTGTAGCAGGAGACCATGCAAACAACGATATGGCAGGCGATGATGATGATTCATGGAAGAGCCAGTTTGAAGCATCGGGAGCATTTGACAGCATTGATACACAGATCGCAGGTCTTGGTGGAATTGATGCGATCCAGCAGATCTATGTAGCACATACACAGGCTGCAATTGATGCAGAATAAATAAAAAAAGAGGGATTTATAAGATGAAAAAGAAACTGTTAGTATTGGTATTATCTGCTGTAATGGCAGTGGGAATGATGAGCGGATGCGGTGCAAAATCAGACACATCAGATACGAAAGCAAAGACAGCAGAAAGCTCTTCTGCTAAAAAAGAGGAAACAGAGGAACAGACAGAATGTGAGCTTGAAGACGGAACTTACACAGCAGAGTTCAAGACTGACAGCGGAATGTTTCATGTAAATGAAGCGAATGACGGAAAAGGAACACTTACGGTAAAAGACGGTAAAATGACGATTCATGTCAGTCTTCATTCCAAACATATCGTCAATCTTTTTGTTGGGAAAGCAAAAGATGCGAAAAAAGACGGGGCAGAACTGCTGGAGCCTACAACCGATACGGTGACATACAGTAATGGTGATACCGAAGAGGTCTATGGCTTTGATATTCCGGTTCCAGAGCTGGACAAAGAGTTTGATGTTGCTCTTATCGGAACAAAAGGTGTCTGGTACGATCACAAAGTAAGTGTGACAGATCCGGTGAAAGTAGAAGAATAAATGGATGAGTGAAAGGACTGTTTTCCTGAAATGGAAAATGGTTCTTTCTTTTTATTTTTATAAGGTATTTTTCACGGAAATCAGGAATGTGCCAGAGAACATTATGAGTTTGTATATGAATCAGGACAAATCTATACTTTTATATGTCAAATAGTGTATACTAAGCGGTGAAGGGGAATGCAAAAGAGGCATAACATTTTGTATATCGTAAAGGAAATAAGACGCAGAAAGGAAGTTAAAATACAATGTACTATGTACCAGACGGCACGAAAGAGTGCGGATTTTATGAATGTAAGAAATGTGGCAATCGTTTTTTGTCTTTACAGACAATGAAAAGAATCCCTTGTCCGGAATGTGAGGCAGAGATCGACTATGAAATCGGACCGGACGAATCCATGGAAGATGTTTTTGATACGGCAGAATTACTGGAAAAGATCGTTGGTGAAGAAGAGGTTGAGAAGATGGACGGACTTCTCAGTCTTGCGATTACCGGTGGAGATTGCAACTGGATTTAATTTTTCAGGTAAAATTGTTGAATGGTGGTCAGGCTGAACAAACAGATTATATTATAATAGAAATATGAGGATTGCGAGAGTGCAAAGCACGTAGCAATCTGGTATCAAAGGGGTCAAAAT
>OIZU01001149.1_pt1 | contig 15607 bp, 14 predicted proteins | sample 1588661 | NCBI WGS metagenome assembly OIZU01 (sample SAMN03283257) | human gut metagenome | biome: human-associated habitat; material: feces | host: Homo sapiens | place: USA | collected 2013 | reverse complement strand
GATAGTTTTCAAACACATAGAATAAATACCATATTAAAAAAATAATACTAAATTTCAAAAGTGGCACTTTTATTATTCTTTTATATTCCTTTTCCGATGTAAAAAACAATAAATACCCGCTGATCATCATAAACCCCGGTACCGCTGTAGCCGTTAAAGCATCTAAGCAGTTCATTAATGGTTTAGGCAAAAAGTCACAGGCGCTATGAATAACAATAACTAATATGCAACAAGTAACCTTAATAAAATCTATTTCATATATCCGTTTACTATCATTGTCCTTGCTACTTACCATATATCTATATTTCCTTCCCGTAACCTTAACTATCGAAAAGCATATAAATTTTTCTAATACTCATCTTCTAATAATTGAATATATTTTTTAATCATTGACTGTACGGAATACTTTTGCTCATAATCAGCCCGCCCATTCCTGCCAAACCGTTTGCGTAACTCTTGGTTTTCTTCCAAGCTTTCAATCTTATTTGCCATTTCCGTATACTCTCCGATAGGAACAATATATCCATCTCTGTCATTTACAACTACTTCCGGAATTCCACCACATGCGTATGCTACAACCGGTTTTGAATTTGCCATAGCTTCCACAGAAATCAAGCCAAAGCTCTCATCATACAACGATGTAACCGTTAAGACATCATATTCTTTAATGTAATCCGAAGCATTATGGATACCTTGATAAATATGTATTTTTTCTTGTAACCCGTACTCTTGAATTAATTTCATACACTCCGAGTAATATTCTTTATCATACGCATTACCGATAATTGTAAACTCGTAGTCCTTATGCCTTCTGCACAAATCATTTGCAGCCATAATAAAATGTTTTTGTCCCTTATTAACAGCAAAATTTCCTATCATCAAGATATTTTTGATATTATTTTGTGTATTATTATCTATTGCTCCCTTATTAGATATATTTACATTAATTCCATTATATATTACATCAATATTTTTATGTATGTACGATGAATCGGCAATTCTGTCTTTAGTATAATTAGATACAGTAATCAGATTCGTTGCTTGCTTATCTAATTTTCTATCGTAGGACCTGAAAATCTGTTTCATAATAAAACTTTTTTCTATATCATTATGAAATACATAAATTCTCTTTTTTACTATATCTTTATTATGATAAGCAGCTTCTAATACCTGATCACATAGTTCATCTCCATTATATCCTCCATTATGTATAATTACTGCATCTATTCTTTTATCCCGTATAAAATCACGTACTATTCTTATATTATTTTTTTTAATTTTCGAATAGCAAACAGTTCTTTTAAGCTTATTAATCACTCTTTTAATGTATTTCCCGCCATACATATGTGGATATACTTTTCTAGCAGACAATATGGGCAGTCGGTACAAATCCGGAATGTTGTTATATATATTTACATCATTGTCCTTATCTATACAAGCATAAACTTTATATTGTTCAGAGGCAATTTTTTCCAATCCCTCCGTAACTTCATAAAACATTCTTGCAGTCCCACCGTTAACCGGGTTCGCACAAAAAATCATCACATTCATTTTTTTCTTCCTCTTAATACGTTCAACATACTGTCTCTACTTATTCCCAACAATGTAGGTCTAATATATATAATTATTATAAAAGCGCAAGTGTATATAATTCCTGCAAACAATGTTTTTACTATGCATGCGCCAAAAGTATCCAGCACATATATTTTATTTAATGCAAAAACAATTACTATAGATGTCAAAGTGCAAAACATCATCGCACACCACTGCTGTATTATTGTTTTCATAGCAGAAATATTTAAAGTTTTACAAACGAAAAGCACAGATATATAAGTTGTTATAACATTCGCTAATAAATAGTTTAAAGCTATACCTATAGATCCCAAAGTATTAGGCCAAATAAAATTTGGAATTTGGAACAAAAATACAAATAACAAAGTCAATATCTGACCTATAACAGATATATATGCATTCGCCTTTGTTTTTTCAGTAGCAATCATATAGGCACCCGTTATCTGTCCCCATGCTTGATATACTGTATAAAACATTATTATGATTGTAATATTTTTAGCACCTGAATATTGTTTTCCATATACAATCGTTAGAATCCAATCCGATGCAAATGCTATAAATATTGCAAAATATGAAGTAATCCAGTTCATCAGTTTTAATGCTTGTTCTATTTTATTTTTCAAATCATTTTTAGATGTTGCGGCAACAGCAAATTCTCTTTTGGACAATTCAGCATATGGAGAAAAGACATATGTGACAAGAGTATTCAATTGCCATGCAGCGCCAAAAAGCGCCTGTTCTGTTGTCCCTGACCACTTCATGAGTGCCCAATTCATAAGAATAACTGTAATCTGGGCAACTCCGGTCGCTAATACAAGTGGCTTGCAAAAGATATAAAATTCCTTTATATATTCTTTAAAAAATCTCTAATTCCTTTTTATTTTTTCATTTGTGATACAAAATTTATGTTTTCTTTTTCTATTGTATCAGTATTTTCATCATTTTTATTATCTTTTTCGCCCTTATTATTGTCTAAATCAAAATATGATCCTAATACCTCTCTAATAAGTAACATTGCATTACTACTACTTTCTCCTTGAGGAATCATAGCAACTACTGCTATTTCAGGATCATCTGCTGGTGCTACTGCTACTGCCCAAGCAAATGACTTATAACTTTCTTTATATGAATCTATTTTTTCATCAGTTATTTTAGGGTTTAGTTCTTTTATTGCTTTTCTTAAATATGAAGCATTTACTTTATCAGTGTCTTCTAATTTAACATTGACACCATCTTTTAACTCTTCTTCTAATGATTTTCGTTCTTCCTCTTTTAAATCTTTTCTTTTTAATTCTTCTTTTATTTCATTTATTCTTTCTTCTGTTAATTCCTTTTCTCTTGCTTTTTTCATTTTTTCAGCAAGTTTAACAGCTTCATCTAAAGATACCCCATATGATGACATATGGCTCTTTAAATATTCAACTTCATTTTCAGTAGGTATTTTACCACTTTTTTCTGCAGTACCAGTTTTAGATGCTACACTTATAGGATAATTAGGTCCAAATATTCCTTTTCCTGAACCTTGTGTAGAAACTCTTTTCATACCTTCAATTAAATCTTTTAATTTTTCAGGATTATTGAAATCTATTTTTTCTACTTTATTTTCATCTATATCTACATTATTATAATCATTTGATATAACTCTATCTACTACTGATAATTCTACTAAATTTCCTCCGTTACCAATAGCTGCAACATATCTTGCCATCTGAGCAGGTGTATATTGATTCTCACCTTGACCTATAGATATATTAAATGTATCTGCAGTACTCCATTTTGCAAAATTTAAATAACTAAATACTATAGAGTCTGCTAAAGTTTCTACCCTATCTTCTTTTACCTTCATTTTAGTAAGTCTTTCCATAGCTTCTACTCTACCTACAGTTTTTGTTTCATCTGCCCAAGAAACTATTTCTTCTATCCTACTTTCATATTCTTTAGGATTTTTAGATTTACTTATATCGGTAAAATCATTTGCCATCTCTTTTGTAAGATAATCTCTTAATAAAGTTTTTGTAGTTTCAAGCTTAGCTGCCATATTAGGGACGCTACCTTTTCTTTCGTCTATTTCTTCATTTAATCCAGTATAATCATCAAGACCAAATTTCTTAGCATATTCTATTATGCCTTTTGCTCCAACTTTAACACTTGGGTCTTTCCCACCTGTATAATTTTTACCTGATCCTATAGTGTAAAAATATATATTACAAGATTCTTGTATTGCTTTATACAAATCTGTATATCCATGATTACTTCTAGACTTATGCCATATTAAATCTGCAAAAGGTCTACTTTTAGGTCCTCCTAATCTTATTACTCCAGTATCTTGTATTGCATAGTTTGGGCTTAAACCATTATCTATAGCTGCCATCCCTGTTACCATTTTAAAGGTTGAACCAGGTTGGAATACACCTTGTGTAGCCAAATTAACTTGTGGATTTGCTGCTAAAACATCATTTTTATTTTTAGGCTGTAATGCTTGATAATCTTCATATGATATCCCATTAACAAATTTATTCGGGTCATAATTTGGATAACTTGCCATAGATAAAACATCACCATTTTTGGCATCTATTGCTATAACTGCACCCGATGCAGCATTTTTAGCTGCACTTGAAAAAGTTTTGTTTCCATATTTACTTTTATATGTTCCTCCAACTCTAAGTGCTTCTAATACTCCTTTTAGTGCATTTTCAGTATCTTCTTGCAAGTCCTTATCTATACTAAGGTATACTGTATCTCCTGACTTTGGCTCTGATACGTCTAATTCCCTAGTTATTCTGCCTAATGCATCAACTTGTACCTTTTTATATCCATCAACTCCACGTAGTTGTTCTTCATAGCTTTTTTCTATACCAGATATACCTACAGTATCTCCTTTAGAATAAGTTTTACCTTCTTCTCTATTAAGATACTTATCCTCTTGTCCAGATGGCATTTTCCCCATATGTCCTAATATATGAGATGCTAAAGTTGTATTAGGATAATATCTAACTGGTTCTACAGCTACTGATACCCCAGGTAATTCTATAGCACTTTCTTCAAGTTGAGATATAGTCTTTTGACTTATATCTGTTGCTATAGTTATTGGATTATACTGAGAATATCCTTGAGACTTTATAAGATCTCTAACTACTAATATTTTTCTTGCATCTGAATCGCTTAAGTTTTTATCAATCTTATAATTTTTGTTATTTCTTATTTCATAAAATGCTTTTTTTGCAGTTATTTTACTATCATTTATACCATAACTTTCTAACCAGTCTTGCTTATTTTTTTGTTCTGTAAATAGCCACTTACTAACTAGAATCGGTGGATAGTATCCATTTTCATTTAGTTTCTTTTGAAGTTTGCTTACCTCTAATTTTCTATCATCTTGAGTAAGTACACCTTCAGACACCAACTGGTCAACTAAATAATAAAAACTTTCTTTTGCATCTAGCTCTTGAGGTATATTGTTATTATTCTTATACTCTCTTATGTTTTTATCAAATGTATAGTAATATTTTCCATTTTGAATATATATAGGAAATTCATCTATGTACTCTTCATTATTTTTTTCTAATAAGTTTATAAGTTTTAAACATATATCATTTGCCATAGACTTGCCGTTAGAGTCTTTTCTTTTTATTTCATCACCTGATACTTGAACAGTAAATAAATTTTTATTTCCTGCAAGTAACCTTCCATATCTATCTTTTATTTCACCTCTAGGTGCTTTTATTAAAAGTTGCTTATACGTTTTATTCTCAGCTAACTCAGTATAATGTTCATATTTAAAAGTTGTCATATATAATATCTTTACTAATATAACTACAAAAGCTACTAATATAAGATTCTTTATTATAGATAATCTATCTACTTTTTTTCTTTCTTCCATTCAATCACCAACTAATCTTCTTTAAGTTTAAGTATCGATGTTTTAAATAGGTTATATAGTAATACACTCAAAGTTGAATTAATCAAAGGTATAGTTAATATACCTTTAGTAACTAAATTTAATATTCCATAAGTATTATAAACAGGTATTACTGCAACTATATTTACCATAGAATCAAATAAACTAGCTATAAATACTAATGCAAATATGGTTATATTGCTTTCTTTATATATTTTATTTTTTAAGAAGCTGATTCCATATCCTATTGTAAATAAGATTAATGCATTAACACCAAATATACCACCTACAGCTATATCTTTTACAAGACCTATTATAGCACCTATTATACTCGCATCTGTCTCGTCTAAGTAAAGTGATATTATCGTTATGTAAATTGTAAGTAAGTTAAAACTCACATTGAATATGTCTATATAGTTAGTAATACTCATTTCAACTAGTACTAGCAAAATTCCTAAAAGACAAAGTAAAACCTTCTTCATAATTATAATCACCTTTACCCTATATTCCTTGGTTCAACAATAGTCACATCATCTATATTTTTGAAGTTTACATATGGTTTAACTACTACAAACTTCATAGATTTATTTTTATCATCTATAACTTTATCAACTTCTCCTATAGGTATTCCCTCAGGGTATAATCCAAGACCAGATGTTGTTACTACATCACCAGGTAATACGTTATACGAACTATCAAACATATATCCATACAGGTAACCTTTGTTTTTATAATTTTCTTTATCATCTAGTGTAGAGTTTTGAGTTATGACTCCCTTAAGATTAGAGTCTTTTAATAACTTAAAACTTACAGATGATTTTGTATCTAATAAAGATATAGCTTTACTATAGTTATCAGAAACTTCATATACAATTCCTACCAAACCATTCCCATTTATAACTATACTGTCGTCTTTAACACCTTGCTTTCTTCCAGCACCTATAACAAATGAATCATACCAATTTCCATCATTCTTTCCAACTACACTTGTTGAAATACTTTTAGCTTGGTATTTTTCATCTATATAATTTAAAGCTTTTTTTAGACTATCAAGAGATTGAACATCATCTAATTTATTATTTAATGCTATTACCTCTTCTTTTAATTTTTCATTTTCATCTTGTAAACTCTCTAACTTCTTAGAGTTACTTTTATAATTTATTATATCTTTAAAGTTGTCTCTTAAAAATGTAAAACCACTATTTAAATTCTTTCCTATAGGTTCTATTATATCTAAAACAAACTTATCTCCTATAGGATTATTTCCTCCATATCTCCCTATAGATATTCCTACAATTCCAATTAAAGTGATAGCAACTACACCTGTTGCTATCACTTTAAAATTAATCTTTTTTTCTTTTTTATTCTTATCGAATCTCAAAGATATCACCAACTTTTAATTACTTTCTAGCATTCATCATTAATACTTTTTCAAATATTTCTTGATCTTCAACTGACTTACCTGTTCCTAAAGCAACACAATCTAAAGGATTTTCAGCTATTTGTACTGGCATTCCAGTTTCCTGCTTAACTAATTTGTCTAGACCTCTAAGTAATGCTCCCCCTCCAGTTAACATTATTCCGTTTTCCATTATATCTGATGCTAACTCTGGTGGTGTTTTTTCTAAAGTTGACTTTATCGCATCTACTATTGAGTTTATAGGCTCATTTAATGCATCTCTTACTTCTGCTGAACTTATTTCTATTGTCTTAGGTAATCCTGATATTAAATCTCTACCTCTTATTTGCATGTTTTGTTCTTGATCATCCTTAAAAGTAGATCCTATGCTTATCTTTACATCTTCAGCTGTTCTTTCACCTATAGCTAGGTTATATGTCTTTTTAACATAACTAACTATAGATTCATCAAATTCATCTCCACCGATTCTTATTGATTTAGCTGTAACTATACCACCTAAAGATATTATAGCTATTTCAGTAGTACCTCCACCGATATCTACAACCATATTACCTTCTGGCTCTTCTACTCTAAGACCTGCTCCTATAGCTGCAGCCATTGGCTCTTCTATAAGATAAGCATCTCTCGCACCTGCTGTTCTTGCAGCTTCTTCTATTGCTCTTTTTTCTACTTCTGTAACTCCATAAGGAACACATATAGCTATTCTTGGTGTTACAACACCTTTTTTAGCTGCTGCCTTTTGTATAAAGTATCTAAGCATAGATTCAGTAACATCAAAATCAGCTATAACTCCATCTTTCATAGGTCTTATAGCTACTATATTTCCTGGTGTTCTACCTATCATTTTTTTAGCTTCTTCACCAACTGCTAAAACTTCCTTACTGTCATCTCTTATTGCAACAACAGATGGTTCTCTTACTACTATTCCTTCTCCTTTTATGTAAACTAACGTATTAGCTGTTCCTAAGTCTATCCCCATATCTTTTGTCATTTTTTTGAATCCAAACATAGACATGAATCCTTTTTTTTCTTTTTTATCTTTCTTTTCCTTAGTCATAATTGTGCTCCTTCCTATTTTTCAAATTAAATTATCATATTTTCTTTAAAACTAAAATACAATCCATCACCTATTATTATATGGTCAATTACCTCAATGCCTATTATATCTCCACATTTTACAAGTCGATTTGTTACGACTTTATCTTCTGCAGATGGTGTAGGACATCCTGACGGGTGATTATGTATTAATATAATCTTATTGCTACTTCGTCTAATTGCCTCTCTAAAAACTTCTCTTGGATGGACTAATGATGAGTTTAATGTCCCAATTGAAATATCTATATCTGTAATAATTTCATTTTTTGTATTTAAAAGCACTATTTTAAATATTTCCTTTGGCGCATATCTCAGTTCTTCCATATAATATTTATATATATCCCAAGGGTTTTTAACCTTATACTTATTAGGTTTAAAACTTGCGACTCTTCTTCCTAGCTCTAATGCTGCCTTTATCATAGTTGCTTTTGTTAATCCTACACCATCTATTTCGCATAACTCATCAATAGTTATATCTTGTAGATACCTTATGCCTTGAGAATCTTTGTTTATTATATAATTTGCTAGGTCAATTACATTTTTTTGCTTGGTTCCGGTTCTAAGAATAATTGCTAATAACTCTGCATTAGATAAACTTTTTTCACCCTGAGCAAGCATTTTTTCTCTAGGCCTTTCTTCTAATGCCATATCTTTAACTGTCATATTTGCATTAAAAGTTTTATTCAGATACATCGCCCTCCATAAAAAGATTTATGTTAAAATATTTTTTTAATAAGTCACTTAGTCTAGATATAGGTAATCCTACTATATTAAAATAATCACCTTGAATTTCCTCTACTAATAGTGCCCCATATCCTTGTATTCCATAAGCTCCTGCCTTATCTAAAGACTCTTTAGTTCTTATATAATCATTTATATCTTCTTCAGATAAATTTTTAAATTTAACATTACTAATTACATAATCTATTATCTTTTTATTGTTATCTAAATTTATTAAGCTAATTCCAGTTATAACCTGATGAGTTCTGCCAGATAAACTTGTTATCATTTTCCTAGCTTCTATCTCATCTTTAGGTTTACCTAATACAGTATTGTCTAATACAACAATAGTATCTGCACTTATAACCAAATCACTTTTTTGTCTAAACGCTATATCTATTCCTTTTTCAAATGCAAGCCTCATCACCATCTGACAAGGAGACTCACCTTCTAATGTTAATTCTTCTATGGAACTTGCCATTATTTTAAATTTAACATTAGTATTTTCTAAAATTTCTTTTCTTCTAGGAGAGGCTGATGCCAAGATTATATTCATTGATTCACCTCATTACAGTACTTAGAATTTGTACTTATTAAGTCTATCATTATATTGTAAAAATTTCAACACAAATGTCGAACGTTTATATATAGTATATATCTAATTTACAATAAAAATTAGTTACATTTTAGTAATATTTGAAATTTGCTAACAACAAAAAAATAAAGGTATGAAAACTCATACCTTTATTCTAACCATATTATATAGTTTTAATAGCTTTTTTAGGACATTTTTGCATACATAAGTGGCAACCTACACATTTAGATTCATCGACAATATGCTTTTGTTTCAATTCACCTTGTATTGCATTAAATTTGCATTGTTTTTTACATATTGTGCATCCAATACAAATATCTTGATCTATTGTTACCTTTTTATTTTTGCTAATATCACCCTTTATTATCTTAGTAGGGCATTTTCTTACACATTCCATACACTCAACACATTTTACATAATTTATCTTAGCAATTTTATTTTCAAATTCAATAGCTCCAAACAAACAAGCTTTTTTGCATAATCCACAACCTATACATCCAACACTACATTTTTCTCTAACAGCTTTACCAAAGTCTTCACTGCTACACTCAACTACTACTTCTTTGTTAGCTGGTTTTATATGTATTATAGATTTCGGACAAACCTCTATACATTTACCACACATTACACATTTTTCTTCATCTATTATAGCTAATCCATCTATTACAGAAATAGCATCAAACTTACAATACTCCTTACAAGTTCCAAACCCTAAGCATCCAAATCTACAATCCTTTGGCCCTGAATTTAACATACTTGCAGATCTACAATCTTGTATTCCTTCATATTTATATTTATCTTTAGCACTTTTACAATTACCCTTACATAATACTTTTGCTACTTGCTTTTCTTCACTTTCAGAAGATACCCCCATTATATCTCCTATTTTAGTTGCACAAATCTCTCCACCTACAGGACAAGCATTTACTGCAGCTTTTCCTTCTACTATTGCATTTGCAAGACCTCCACAGCCTGGAAATCCACACCCACCACAGTTAGCACCTGGAAGTACCTCAATTATAGATTCTACTCTTTCATCTACATCTACTGCAAATTTTTTAGAAGCATATGCTAAAATTGCTCCAAATATTAGCCCTAAAGTTCCTAGAACTAAAACAGAATTTAGTATCGACACTACATACACCCCCAATTTATAGATTTATGAGACCTGAAAATCCTAAAAAAGCTATTGACATTAAGCTTGCAGCTATCATAGTTGCTGGGAACCCTTTAAAACTTTCTGGTATGTCTGCTAATTCTAATCTTTCCCTTATTCCCGCAAATAAAACTATAGCTAAAGTAAATCCTATTCCTGCTCCAAATCCATTTACCATTGTTTCTACTAAATTATAGTTATTTTGAACGTTAACAAGTGCTATACCTAAAACTGCACAGTTTGTAGTTATAAGAGGTAAAAATACTCCTAACGCTTGATATAACGATGGACTCATTTTTTGTATAACCATCTCAACAAATTGAACTATAGATGCTATTACTAATATAAATGCTATTGTCTGTAAAAATTGATTATTAGTTATTTCTAATAATTTTTGAACAAAGTATGTTATAAAAGAAGCTAAAGTTAAAACAAATGTAACTGCAGCCCCCATTCCTATAGCTGTATCAACTTTTTTAGATACACCTAAAAAAGGACATATCCCCATAAACTGAGAAGTTATAACATTATTTACAAGTACTATACTTAAAAATAAAAGTATTAAATTCATTATTTCTTCCCCCTATGCCTTTTTATTTCTTAACTTATTAAACCCTGCAAGTAAAAATCCTAATGATAAGAATGCACCTGGAGGTAGTATAAATAATAGGGCTGGTTGGTACGATGCACCAAATAAGCTCATTCCAAATAAAGTCCCATTACCTAATATTTCTCTTACTATACCTAGTGCAGTTAATGCTAATGTAAATCCAAGACCCATTCCGATTCCATCTACTGCTGATTTTATAGGTGTATTCTTAGAGGCAAAACTTTCTGCACGAGCTAATATTAAACAATTAACAACTATTAAAGGTATAAACAAACCTAGGGCATCATCTAACGCTGGTATATATGCCTTAAGTAACATACCTACCATAGTAACAAAGGTTGCTATTACAACTATAAAAGCTGGTATTCTTATTTTATCTGGTATAAATTTTCTCATTATGGATATTACTATATTCGAACAAATTAAAACTGCAGTTGTAGAAAGTCCCATTCCTAATCCATTTATAGCAGATGTAGTTACACCTAGAGTAGGACACATACCTATTACTTGTACAAGTACTGGGTTTTCATCTACTATTCCATTTTTCAATAATTTCGTAAACTTCATATTCTACCCCTCCATCTTATTAAATAGATTAACAGCTGCATTAACAGCGTTAACTATTGATTTTGATGATATCGTAGCACCAGATACAACTTGTATATCATTTTCTTTTTTACGAGCCTCTGATACTAGTTCAACTTCTTGAGCTTTTATATTTTCAAATTGTTTTTTAAGACCTGTATCAAATGTAGACGCTAAATATTGATTTTTTCTAGTATTTATACCTAGTTCAACACCTTTTATTTGACCATCAGTAGTGATTCCAACTAAAACTTCTGTTTTTTCACTATATCCATCTGTTTCAGTATCAAATATATAACCTATTATTTCATCTCCATTTTTAGCTTCATAAACTCTTAAAACTTCCCCTTCTGCTTTACCTTTTAATTCTGTAAATGAAGCTGATTTAAATATTTTTTCCTTTGGATCTATATTTTCATCATAAGCCATTTCATTATCATTACCTGATAATTTTTCATTATATATTTTCATTGCGGCATTTACACCACTGGTAACTCCATTAGAAGTTATAGTTGCTCCAGATATTGCAGATATTTCATTATCATTATTTGCACTTCCTTTTACTACTAAAAGTGAATTTGATACATCTTTATCTACATATTGATTCTTAAACATAGGTTCTGTAGCTTTTGATCCTAATCCTGGAGTTTCACTATGATTACCTATCTCTACACCTGTTATTTTGCTATCTTTAGATATCCCAACCATTAATTCAATAGCTCCACCATATCCTTTTGATGATGTTTTTATTGTATAACCTATAACTTGTCCATCTTTTATACCTTCATAAACCTCAAGAACTATATCCGAATTCATACCTTCTAATTCTTTAAATTCATCAGCCTCTGGTAGTACAGTTTTACGCGCTTCATTACTTGCTTGAATATTTCTTTCTTCTATAACTGGTGCTGTAATATTATTTGTGACACCTAATACTAATGCTGCAACTGCACATATTGCAAATAAAGTTACCCCTAATTTTAATATATCTTTCATTATTTAGACACCTCCCCAAATACTTTTGTCTTAGTGTACTTGTCTATAAGAGGAGTCATTATATTAACTAGTAGTATTGAGTATGATACTCCCTCTGGATAACCACCATATAGTCTTATTACCGTTGTAATTAAACCAGCTAAAACTGCATATATAATTTGGCCTTTTTTAGTCATTGGTGAAGTTGTATAATCAGTTAGCATAAAGAATGCACCTAACATTAATCCCCCTGCTAATAACTCATATATTACAAAGGTAAAATTAAATCCACCTAATATAAACATTAAAATAGCTACTGTACATATATAAAATGTTGGTATAACATAATTTATAATACCTTTATACATTAAATATAATCCGCCTAATATAATTAGTACAGCTGATGTTTCTCCTATACATCCACCTATATTTCCTATAAGCATATTACTAATACTTATTCCACTATCTGCTAAAGATGAAACTCCATTTGATCCTGCCTTTAAAAAACTTAACGGTGTTGCTGTTGTATAAGCATCTATATTTTCTGAACTTACCCAATTTACTCCTGTTCTTGTCCACAGTGTCATTGCAACTGGGAAAGAAGCTAATAAAAATGCTCTCGCTGCAAGTGCAGGATTTACAAAATTATTTCCTATTCCACCGAATACCATTTTTACTACTATTATTGCAAATGCTGCCCCTAATAAACACATCCACCATGGAAGTGATGCAGGAACATTAAATGCTAATAATAATCCTGTTACAACTGCTGAAAAATCTCCTATGGTACTTTCTTGTTTAGAAATTTTTTGACATAAAAACTCTGCCCCAACTGAGCCAGTTACACAAAAGAATATTACATTTAGTGCACTTAATCTAAAAAAGAATAGTGCAGCTAATGTAGCAGGAAGAAGTGCTATCACAACTTGCTTCATTATATATGATGTATCTTTATTAGTTCTCACATTAGGAGACGACGATACTATCAGCTTATTTTCCATCATTTTTCCCCCTAATTTAACCTATTTGTTAATAGGTTCCTTTTTTATTTACTATTATTTCTCTTTTTGCATTTCTTATTGATTGAAGTAATGGTCTCCTTGCTGGACATATAAATGAGCATGACCCACATTCAATACAATCTAAAGCTCTATAACTTTCTGCACTTTCATAATCATTTTTCAATGAATAAGCACTTATATATAATGGTTGTAAAAATGCTGGACATACATCTAGACACTTTCCACATCTTAAACAGTTTTGTGGCTTTGGAGTTTTTGATTCCTGCTTATCTAAACATAATATTCCTGACGCACCCTTATTTATAGGAATATTTATAGTATACTGTGCTATCCCCATCATCGGACCACCTATTATAATTTTTCCAACAGTTTTACCTTCTTTGAAACCACCACATTGTTCTATTATTTCAGATACTAAAGTTCCAACTCTAGTTACTAAGTTTTTAGGCTCAGTTATACAGCTGCCTGTTACTGTAGTTATTCTTTCAACTAAAGGCATCCCTGTTTTTATAGTTCTTGCTATTTGAGCTGCGGTTGCAACGTTATTTACAACAACACCTACATCCATAGGAAGACCTCCTGATGGAACTTCTCTTTTTGTACATGCATATATAAGTTGCTTTTCAGCTCCTTGAGGATATTTTATCTCAAGCCTTGAAACTTCAATATTTTCATATTTTTTAACTTCTTTTTCTATAGCTTCTATAGCATCTAATTTATTTACCTCTATACCTATATAACCTTTTTTTACATCTAATGCCTTCATAAGAATATATAATCCATAAACCACATCTTCTGGATTTTCTAACATAAGACTATGGTCAGCTGTTAAATATGGCTCACATTCAGCTCCATTTAATATAACAGTATCTATATTCTTGCCTTGAGGTGGAGATATCTTAACATGAGTTGGAAATGTAGCTCCACCCATACCTACAATTCCAGCTTCTTTAACTATATTTACTATTTCTTCTTTCGTTAAATTTTCTATATCCTTATTTGGTATAACGTTTTCATAAATCTCATCTTTAAAATCATTTTCAATTATTATACACATACCTCTACCACCAGGTAACTCATGTTCTTCAATTCCTATAACTTTACCTGACACAGATGAATGAACGTTACAAGATACAAAACCTTGTTGCTCCCCTATCTTTTGCCCTAATTTTACTTTCTCCCCAACTTTAACAATTTCCTTTGCTGGCGCACCTATATGTTGTTGAAGAGGTATATATACGACTTTTGGACTTTCTACTTTCTCTATAGCCTTTTTTTCTGAATACTCTTTATTGTATTGAGGATGTACTCCCCCCTTAAAAGTTAAGAGCTTCATTTTCTTACCCCCTTATCTAAAAAATAAATAATTATTCTATTTATTTTTATTATAGTCAGCATATAACCAAAAGTCAATGGCACATCAAATCTTACAAAATTGAAATATATCGAAAAACGATAAATTTGTATTGCAATTTAATAATTGCTATGCTATACTCAGGGTGTTCCAAATTAGTTTATTATTTTTAGCCAGGGGGAATACTATGTGGAACCGTTCAAAATCTTTGCGGCTGACCATCGTCTGTACATGGCTGTTTATGGTACTGCTTTTGGCGGCAGTGGTGTTCGCGCCGCAGATTGCACAGTGGTACTTTTCAGGCCGGGAAAACAGCCAGTTTTATTGCCTGCTGTTTTGTATTGTTGTCTATGTCAGTGCAGCTCCAAGTGCAGTACTACTGTTTTACCTCAATAGACTTTTGTCCCGCATTCATAGGGGAGAATTTTTTTCAGAAGGGAATATCTTCTCTCTCCGCTTGATCTCATGGTGCTCTTTCTGTGTCGCAATGGTTACACTGTTTGCCGGTTTTTTTTATCTGTCCTTTTTGCTAATTGCAGTAGCGTTTGCTTTTATCGGCCTGATTGTACGTGTGGTGAAAAATGTTTTTGAGCAGGCGCTGTCGT
>OIZU01001139.1_pt1 | contig 15681 bp, 16 predicted proteins | sample 1588661 | NCBI WGS metagenome assembly OIZU01 (sample SAMN03283257) | human gut metagenome | biome: human-associated habitat; material: feces | host: Homo sapiens | place: USA | collected 2013 | reverse complement strand
TCATTGATGACAAAGAAGTACAGGATAAAGTCGGCTATGGAAAATATGATATTGTGGCTGCCAATATTCTGGCAGATGTTTTGGTCGAACTGACACCGGTGATCGTGAATCAGTTAAAAGATGGTGGTATCTACGTGACAAGTGGTATCATCGAAGACAAGGAAGAGACGGTAAAAGCAGCGGTAGAGGCAGCAGGTCTTACGGTCCTGGAGGTTCATCATCAGGGAGAATGGGTATCTGTAACAGCGAGAAAAGAAACGAAAGCGTAGACAGAGAGGATCAGAAAAGATGCATCATTTTTTTGTGACACCACAGCAGATCTCCGGAGATAAGATCCGGATTGAAGGCGGAGATGTTAATCATATGAAGAATGTGCTCCGGATGAAGCTGCATGAAAAGGCTGAAATCAGTGACGGAGAAAGCAGAACCTATCTGTGCGAGGTGGAAGCCTATGAAGAAGATGTGGCGGTTCTGCATATTCTGGAAGAGATGGAAGCAGATACTGAACCGGCGTCAAAGCTGTATCTTTTCCAGGGACTTCCCAAAAGCGATAAGATGGAGCTGATCGTGCAAAAAGCGGTGGAACTTGGCGTGTATCAGGTGATTCCGGTAGCAATGAAGCGTTCTGTTGTTCGGCTGGATGATAAGAAAGCAGCGAAAAAAGCAGACCGCTGGAATTCTATCGCGGAAAGTGCGGCAAAGCAGGCCGGAAGAAACCGGATCCCGGAAGTTACCATGCCGCTTTCTTATAAAGAATCCCTGAAAATGGCAGAGGAGCTTGATGTGATTTTGCTTCCGTATGAGCTTGCGGGCGGTATGGAAGCGACAAGAGAAGTGATCCGCCAGATTAAAAGTGGACAGTCTGTTGGGATTTTCATCGGACCAGAGGGTGGATTTGAACCGGAAGAAGTTGATGCAGCAGTCAGTATTGGGGCGAAGGTCATCACCCTGGGCAGGCGGATCCTGCGGACAGAGACAGCCGGACTTGCAACGCTTGCTGTACTGATGTTTGAACTGGAACAGTAGACCGGCAGGTAAAGAACTGCATAAGATAAAGAGAAGAAGTGTTTGGGAGACAAAGAAAAATGGAAGTTTATCTGGATAATTCAGCAACAACGAGAGCCTATGAGTGTGTTCGGGATATAGTCGGAAAAGTGATGTGTGAGGATTACGGCAATCCATCCTCCATGCATAAAAAAGGTGTGGATGCAGAAGCTTATGTCCGTGAGGCGAAGGAAACACTTGCGAAGATTCTGAAGGTGCAGGAAAAGGAACTTTATTTCACGTCCGGTGGAACAGAAAGCGACAATCTGGCACTGATCGGAGGTGCACGTGCCAATCACCGTGCCGGTAAGCATCTGATCACCAGCTCGATCGAACATCCGGCAATTCTCAATACCATGCGTTACCTGGAAGAGGAGGAGGGCTATCGTGTGACCTATCTTCCGGTTGATGAGTATGGACGGATTCGCCTGGATGCGTTAAAGGAAGCGCTTTGTGACGAGACGATCCTTGTATCAGTCATGTATGTGAACAACGAAGTAGGATCGGTTCAGCCGATCGCAGAAGCATCTGCGATCGTAAAGGCTTACAATAAAAATATTCTGTTCCATGTAGATGCGGTACAGGGATTTGGAAAATATAAGATTTACCCGAAAAAGATGGGAATCGATATGCTTTCTGTAAGCGGACATAAGATCCATGGCCCGAAGGGGATCGGTTTTATCTATATCAATGAAAAAGCAAAAGTAAAACCGATCATTTTCGGAGGCGAGCAGCAGAAAAACATGCGTTCCGGAACAGAAAATGTACCGGGGATTGCAGGAATCGGGCTGGCAGCAAAGACGATTTACACGGATCTGGATGAAAAGGTAGCACATATGCGTGCCCTGAAACAGCGCTTTATCGAAGGGGTACAGAAAATCGATCATACCGTGATCCACGGGCTTTATGATGAAACAAGTGCACCACATATCATCAGTGTGGGATTTGCAGGAATCCGGAGTGAGGTTCTTCTTCATACACTGGAAGAGAAGGGGATTTATGTATCATCCGGTTCGGCATGTGCATCCAACCATCCGGCGATCAGCGGAGTGTTAAAGGGAATTGGAGCTGGAAAAGAATATCTGGACGCAACGCTCAGATTCAGTATGTCAGAATTTACTACAGAAGAAGAAATTGACTATACGCTGGAAACATTATATAATTGTGTACCGATGCTTAGAAAGTACACACGCCATTAGGAGGAAAGAATGAAGTTTCAGACTTATTTGATAAAATATGGAGAAATCGGAATCAAGGGAAAGAACCGTTATATGTTCGAGGATGCGCTGGTAAGACAGATTAAGCATTCCTTAAAGGATCTGGACGGATTGTTCCATACTTATAAAGCACAGGGAAGAGTTTATGTGGACTGTGACGGAGATTATGATGGGGACGAAGTAGTAGAAGCTCTGAAGAGAGTATTCGGAATCGTCGGGATCTGCCCGGTTGTCCGCGTAGAGGATAAAGGATTTGAAGAACTGAAAAAAGATGTGATCGCATATATGGATGAAGTATATCCGGATAAGAACATCACATTTAAAGTGGAATCCCGCCGTGCAAAAAAAACCTATCCAAAGAAATCGATGGAGATCAACTATGACCTTGGGGAAGCCATCCTGTATGCATTCCCGGAGATCCGTGTAGACGTCCATCATCCGGATGTACTGCTTCACGTAGAAGTCAGAGAAGAGATCTATATCTATTCTGAGATCATTCCGGGATCTGGTGGAATGCCGATCGGAACCAACGGAACCGCGATGCTTCTGCTTTCCGGTGGAATCGACAGTCCGGTTGCAGGTTATATGATCTCCAAACGTGGTGTCGGACTGGAGGCAACTTATTTCCATGCACCGCCGTATACCAGCGAGAGAGCAAAACAGAAGGTTGTAGACCTTGCAAAGCAGGTTTCCAAATACACAGGACCGATCAAGCTGCATGTAGTCAATTTTACCGACATCCAGCTTTATATCTATGAAAAATGCCCGCATGACGAGCTGACGATCATCATGCGCCGTTATATGATGCGGATCGCAGAGCATTTTGCAAAAGAAGACGGATGCTTAGGGCTGATCACAGGTGAGAGTATCGGACAGGTGGCAAGCCAGACCATGCAGAGCCTGATGGCAACCAACGATGTATGTACATTGCCGGTATACCGGCCACTGATCGGATTTGACAAGCAGGAGATCGTAGATATTTCAGAGAAGATCGGAACCTATGAGACTTCCATTCTTCCATACGAAGACTGTTGCACGATCTTCGTGGCAAAACATCCGGTTACCAAACCGAATGTAGAAGTGATCCGCAAATCAGAAGAGAACTTAAGTGAAAAGATTGATGAACTGTTTGCAGAAGCAGTGAATACTGTGGAGACGATCATCGTAAAATAATAAAAGAAAAAGGGGAGCTTTTCCAGGCTCTCCTCAAAAAGGAAAGGACGCAGTACAAAAATGTACTGCGTCCTGATACTTCGCATTCTATTATACTAAGTATGGTTTCAGAAGTTCAATGATGTTATCAGCATCCTGGTTCTCAGCATGGATGTTCAGATCGATCGGTTTAGAAAGATCAAGACTGAAGATACCCATGATAGATTTTGCATCAATTACATATCTTCCGGATACCAGGTCAAAATCGTAATCGTATTTTGTGATTTCGTTTACGAATGATTTTACTTTGTCGATAGAATTTAAAGAAATTTGTACGGTTTTCATTGAAAACACACCTCCTTGATTTCATTTTCTATAGTTATATTAAAAGTTATACGCAAAAAAGTCAAGGAACAAAACGCCGAAGAATAAATGAAATTTTCGTTAAATGTTATAAATATTGAAAGTAGGATGAATTTATGAAAAAAGCAGCATTACACAACCTGGGCTGTAAGGTAAATGCTTATGAAACAGAAGCGATGCAGGAACTGCTGGAAAAGAACGGATATGAGATCGTATCGTTTCATGATCTGGCAGATGTCTATGTGATCAATACCTGCTCGGTGACGAATATGGCAGACCGCAAGTCCAGACAGATGATCCACCGTGCCCGAAAACAGAATCCGGATGCAGTGATCGTAGCGGCTGGCTGTTATGTGCAGGCGCAGGCAGATATGGGGGAGCTGGATGAGAATATAGATATTGTAATCGGGAATAATAAAAAAAAGGATCTGATCCGCCTTCTGGAAGAATATTTTAAAGAAGACATTCCGGAACAGATGCAGGAGGTCATTGACATTAATCATACCTCCGAGTATGAGAGCCTACACCTTTCCCGGACAGCAGAGCATACAAGGGCATATTTGAAAGTGCAGGATGGCTGCAACCAGTTCTGTACCTATTGTATCATTCCTTATGCGAGAGGACGCGTGCGCAGCAGGAAAAAAGAAGATGTAGTGGAAGAGGTGCGTACACTTGCGGAACATGGGTATCAGGAAGTGGTGCTTACCGGAATCCATCTCAGTTCTTATGGGCTGGAATGGAAAGATGAAAATGGAAAGCAGACAGAAGGACTTCTGGAGCTGATCCGTGCGGTACATGAAGTTGAAGGAATCAAAAGGATCCGACTGGGCTCTTTGGAACCGCGTATCGTGACGGAAGAATTTGCAAAAGAGCTGGCTTGCCTGCCGAAGATCTGTCCGCATTTTCACCTGTCTCTGCAGAGCGGATGTGATGCAACCCTGAAACGGATGAACCGCAGATATGATGCAGCAGAATACCGGGAAAAATGTGAGCTTCTACGGAAGTATTTTGAAAATCCGGCACTGACAACCGATGTGATCGTAGGATTCCCGCAAGAATCAGAGGAAGAATTTGAAGCCTCCCGGGATTTTGTAGACAGCATCAATTTTTATGAGACGCATATATTTAAGTATTCAAAGCGGCAGGGAACGAAAGCTGCGAAGATGGACGGGCAGATCCCGGAACATGAAAAAACGCGAAGAAGCAATATCTTGCTGGAGCTGAACCGCAAAAAAATGCAGCGCTATGAAGAAGGATGGCTTGGAAAAAAGGTGGAAGTTCTCTTTGAAGAAATGACAGAGCGTGATGGGAAAAATTATGTCACAGGGTACACCAAGGAATATCTCCGGATTGGGGTTCCATGCGAACCGGAACAGGCAGACCGGTGGACCAATCAGTTAAAAGAGATAGAACTTACTTCACTTTCACAAATTATGCATTGAATTTTTGTATAGATTATATTAAAATGAATATGAAGTATTGGAGGTCGTAAGATGAAAGATATAACGAATACACAATTTTTTCAGGTAGAGACAGGACCACAGATCCAGGCAAAAGATATTCTGGAAATTGTATATAATGCTCTGGTGGAAAAAGGATATAATCCGGTGAATCAGATTGTAGGATACATTATGTCCGGTGATCCTACATACATTACCAGCTATAACGGAGCAAGAAGCCTTGTAATGAAGGTTGAGCGGGATGAGATTGTAGAAGAATTATTAAAAGCTTATATCAGACATGAACTGTAGGTTGAAGATATGATGCGGATAATGGGACTTGATTATGGTACGAAGACCGTAGGTGTTGCTGTAAGTGATCCTCTGGGGATTACGGCACAGGCAGTGGAGACGGTTACGAGGAAGGACGAGAACAAGCTCCGAAAGACACTGGCAAGGATTGAGAGCCTTGCAGCCGAATATGGAGTAGAGAAGTTTGTGATCGGTTTTCCGAAACATATGAATAATGATATCGGAGAACGGGCAGAGAAGGCACTGGAATTTGGTGAGATGCTGAAGCGGCGTACCGGCATCGAGATCGTGATGTGGGACGAGCGCCTTACAACGGTGGAAGCGGAACGGACACTTATGGAATCCGGTGTAAGACGGGAGAACCGCAAGCAGTATGTGGACCAGATTGCGGCTGTATTTATATTGCAGGGATATCTGGACTCTCTGGATATGCAGAAGTAACAGGCTTTAGAATACAATCAGACGATAAGGGGAAAGTATATGAAGAATGAAAAATTAACGTTTACATGCGGAGAAGGCGGCGAAGCAGAAGAATTTTTTGTTGTGGAGCAGACCAGACTGAATGGAGTGACTTACCTTCTGGTTGCAGATTCAGAAGAGGATGATGCAGAGTGCCTGATCCTGAAGGATACAAGTGCGCCGGAAGAGAAGGACAGCGTTTATGAGATGGTAGAAGAGGAAGTAGAACTTAATGCCGTACTCAAGGTGTTCGAAGAGCTTCTGGAGGACGTGGAGATTGAAGTGTAGACGGAACTGTCAAAAGAATATTTCTGGCAGATAAGAACGGGGTTCGCACACAGGGGCGGACTCCGAATTTTACGATAATTAAATGTACGGATGAGATACATAAAAATATATGGAGGTGTGAGATTGAAGAAAAAAAGCAACTCAAAACTTAAGATCATTCCGCTTGGAGGTCTTGAAAAGATCGGAATGAATATCACTGCCTTTGAATACGAAGACAGTATTATTGTAGTGGATTGCGGATTGTCGTTCCCAGAAGATGATATGCTGGGAATCGATCTTGTAATCCCGGATATCAGTTACCTTAAGAGCAATGCGGATAAGGTGAAGGGCTTTGTGATCACACATGGACATGAGGATCACATTGGAGCGCTTCCTTATGTGCTCAAAGAGATTAATCTGCCGATTTATACAACAAAGCTGACTATGGGAATTATCGAGAAAAAGCTCACAGAGCACAATCTTCTCCGCTCAACCAAAAGAAAAGTAGTGCGCCATGGACAGTCGATCAATCTTGGAAAATTCAGGATTGAATTTATCAAGACTAACCACAGTATCCAGGATGCATCAGCACTGGCAATCTATTCGCCGGCGGGTATTGTTGTGCATACCGGAGACTTTAAGGTAGATTATACACCGGTATTTGGTGATGCGATTGACCTACAGCGCTTTGCAGAGATTGGCAAGAAAGGGGTACTGGCACTGATGTCAGACAGTACCAATGCGGAGAGACCTGGTTTTACACAGTCAGAAAGGACAGTGGGAGCTACATTTGACCGGCTTTTTGCCGAACACTCCAATACAAGAATTATTGTAGCAACCTTCGCTTCGAATGTAGACCGTGTACAGCAGATCATCAATACGTCTTACAAGTATGGACGTAAAGTAGTTGTAGAAGGCCGCAGTATGGTAAATATCATTTCGGTTGCATCAGAACTGGGCTATTTGAACGTGCCGGAGAATACGCTGATCGAGACAGATCAGTTGAAAAACTATCCAAGAGAGAAGACAACGATCATCACAACCGGAAGCCAGGGAGAATCTATGGCGGCTCTGTCACGTATGGCGGCAGATATCCATAAGAAGATCTCGATCATGCCGGGTGACACGATCATTTTAAGTTCTAATCCGATTCCGGGTAATGAAAAAGCGGTATCGAATATTATCAATGAACTCTCTGAAAAGGGAGCGAATGTTATTTTCCAGGATACGCATGTATCCGGACATGCGTGCCAGGAAGAGCTGAAGCTGATCTATTCACTGGTAAAACCAAAATATGCAATTCCGGTTCACGGAGAATACCGCCATCTGAAAGCGAACGCAGGTATTGCAAAATCTCTTGGAATTCCGAAGGACAACATTTTCATCCTCAAGTCAGGCGATGTACTTGCACTGGATGATGAAAGTGCAGAAGTTGTAGATAAGGTACACACAGGAGAAATCCTGGTAGATGGACTCGGTGTTGGTGATGTCGGTAATATTGTACTGCGTGATCGTCAGCATCTGGCAGAAGACGGAATCCTGATTGTCGTTCTGACACTGGAAAAGCGTACCAACCAGCTTCTTGCAGGACCGGATATCGTATCCCGTGGATTTGTTTATGTACGTGAATCCGAAAGCCTGATGGAAGAGGCACGGAAGGTTGTTACGGAAGCAGTTGAAAAATGTCTGATGAGCCGTCATGCTGACTGGAGCAAGATTAAGCTTGTGATCCGCGACACAATGAATGACTTTATCTGGAAAAGAACCAAGAGAAAACCAATGATCCTTCCGATCATTATGGATGTATAATATAAAGATGCCTGTGGCATTTTGGTGAAAATAAGCAGATGCGAAGATATCTGCATAAAGAAGCGCAGTCAGAGTTGAAAAGAAAATAAACTTTGTCTGCGCTTCTATAATAAATGTATAGGATAAGAATTTCTTTGGAAAAAGAAAAGAGGAAGATATGATAGTAGAAGAACGACTGACGACTTACCTCCATTCTCTGGAAAGCGCGGATATTCCCGTTCTCGATGAGATCGAACAGGAAGCCCTTGCGGACATGGTTCCGATCATCCGCAAAGAAACAAAAAGTTTTCTGAAAGTAATGCTGGAGATCAAACGTCCGGCAAAGATTCTTGAAATTGGGACAGCAGTTGGATTTTCGGCAATTCTGATGGGAAAATATTCTCCGGAGGAATGTCACATAACAACAATCGAAAATTACGAAAAAAGGATTCCGATTGCCAGAGCCAATTTTGCCAGGGCAGGTATGGAACAGAAAATTACGCTGCTTGAAGGCGATGCACTGGAGATTATGAAAGGCATGCCGGATGATGCAGGCTTTGATTTTGTGTTTATGGATGCTGCAAAGGGACAATATCCGGCATATTTAAAACAGGTGATGCGTTTCCTTGTGCCGGGAGGGATCCTGATCACGGATAATGTGTTGCAGGACGGAGATATTATTGAGTCTCGTTTTGCGGTGGAAAGAAGAGACCGCACGATTCATAGCCGGATGAGAGAGTATCTGTATACTCTGAAACATCATCCTGAGCTTGAGACATCTATTCTTCCTCTGGGAGATGGAGTGGCACTGAGCGTGCGAAAATAAAAACAGGAGATAACAGTAACAGAAAGGAAAAAAATAATGGCAAGACATCCTGAATTATTGATACCGGCAAGCAGCCTGGAAGTGTTGAAGACTGCAGTCGTATTTGGAGCAGATGCAGTTTATATTGGAGGAGAAGCATTTGGACTTCGTGCAAAGGCAAAGAACTTTTCCAAAGAAGATATGATGGAAGGAATCCGGTTTGCACATGAGCATGATGTAAAAGTATATGTAACTGCAAATATTCTGGCACATAACTACGATCTGGAAGGCGTGCGGGAATATTTTAAAGAGTTAAAGGAAATAAAGCCGGATGCACTGATCATTGCTGATCCGGGTGTATTTGAGATCGCAAAAGAAGTTTGTCCGGAAATTGAAAGACATGTGAGTACACAGGCCAATAATACAAATTATGCAACTTATATGTTCTGGTACAGACAAGGGGCGAGCAGAGTTGTATCCGCAAGAGAACTTTCCATGCGTGAGATCAAAGAAATCCGTGCACATATCCCGGATGATCTGGAGATTGAGACATTCGTACACGGTGCAATGTGTATTTCTTATTCCGGAAGATGCCTGCTCAGTAATTTCTTTACAGGCAGGGATGCAAACCATGGCGCATGCACCCATCCGTGCCGCTGGAAGTATTCAGTTGTGGAAGAAACCCGTCCGGGAGAATATATGCCGGTTTATGAAAATGAGAGAGGAACGTATATTTTCAATTCAAAAGACCTCTGTATGATCGAACATATTCCGGAGCTTATTGATGCGGGGATTGACAGCTTCAAGATCGAAGGAAGAATGAAAACGGCTCTGTATGTGGCAACTGTAGCGAGAACATACCGGAAAGCAATTGATGATTATCAGAAAGATCCGGAGCTTTACAGGAAGAATATGCCATGGTATCTGGACCAGATCTCGAATTGTACCTATCGACAGTTTACAACTGGATTTTTCTTTGGAAAACCGTCGGAAGAGGCACAGATTTATGACAGCAACACCTATATCCGGGAGTACACATATCTTGGAATTGCAGAAGAGATCAAAGACGGTATGGTGAAGATCGAACAGAGGAATAAATTTTCGGTTGGCGAGACGATTGAGATCATGAAACCGAACGGAGATAACGTGGAGGTTCAGGTAAAACGGATCGTAAATGAAGAAGGAGAAGAACAGGAGAGTGCACCACATCCGAAGCAGGTACTGTATGTAGAACTGTCCGGTATGGCTGACAAGTACGATATTCTCAGAAGAAAAGAGGAAGCAGATGAATAAAAAAACGTGGAAGCCATATGTGGCGATCGTACTGATCTTTCTGTACGGCGTGGACATATTCTGGCTTTCCGGATTTTGTGTCTATTATTTTGGTGAGTGGGGAATTCTAATGTATGAGGGTCTTCTTGCGGTGCTGGCACTTGGAACAGTAGCGCTTTTCCGGGAAGACGTAAAGCGTGCATTTCCACTTCACAGACCGACGATCGCAAAGACTGTCGGAACAGTGCTGATGTGGATCGGAACCCTTCTGATCACGATGATTCCGACATCGATCCTGCTTTATGTATTTCCTGAGCAGATGAGCGGGGCTACAGAAAATGTGAGTGAATTATCCGGCGGATTGCCGTTTGGAATTGCATTTCTTCTGATCTGTGTCACGCCGGCGATTTTTGAGGAAATGGCATTCAGAGGCGGGCTTTTCAGCTGTTTCCGTGGCTTTAGGAGTCCATGGCCGGCAATTCTGATCAGTGCAGTAGTGTTCGGTGCATTTCACGGAAGCTTCTGGCGGTTTGTGCCGACAGCGATGCTTGGAATCGCCATGGGATATCTGCTTGCCGAGACGGATAACATGTTTTATAACATGCTCTTCCATCTGATCAATAATGCGTTACCGACATTGCTTTTACAGCTTACTTCCAGTGTGGCTTCAGAACAGATGGAAAGTGCAGAAGCTATGGCATCGACAGGTATTTTGCTTGTAACGGTGGCAGTGTATTTTATTTATGCATCGGCAGGACCGTTTCTGCTTTATGCGGGAAATTACCTGATCCATAAAGGACAGCCGGGATACGACAGGGGGCTTCTGCCAAGAGAAAAAAAGAAAACTCTGCTGGGGCTTGTGCTGGTAAGTTGCGTCTTTCTGGGAATTGGCATTCTGCTTTTGGGTATAGGAATGTTTGAGTAGAGTGTCCTGTCTGTCGGTGTGAAAGAAGCATCATGAATTTTGAAATGGACAGACAGGATCTGGACCGGACAGAAATTAAAAATGAGAAGGAAGAAAGCAGGGGCGGAGTTTTTGGATCGCCCCTTTTTCGATCCGCGAAACGTAGGAACGTGAGATGCCAAGAGAAGCTGCAACTTCTTTCTGGGTATATTCTTTTTCACCATAAAGACCGTAGCGCTTTTTCAGTACCAGCTGTTCGCGGTCGGTGAGAACGGATTCCAGTTTTTCATAGAGAAGAGAAATATCATTTTTCAGGGCAAGCTGCATACAGGCATCTTCTTCATCAGATTCGATGATATCATACAGGCGGATCTCATTCCCTTCCCGGTCTGTACCGATCGGTTCGTATAGGGAGGTTTCCCGGTTACTCTTCCGCTTGGTGCGCAGCATCATCAGAAGCTCATTTTCGATGCAGCGGCAGGCGTAGGTGGCAAGCCGGGCTTTTTTGTCCGGGTTAAAGGTGGAGACTGCTTTGATAAGGCCGATGGTTCCGATGCTGATCAGGTCCTCCTGGTCTGTGGAAGAAGCGTAGTATTTTTTTACGATGTGCGCCACGAGGCGCAGATTGTGCCGGATGAGCTTATCCCGCGCCGCCATGTCGCCGTTCTTCATCGCCTCGAATGCTGCGATCTCGTCCCGCGCGGAAAGAGGCTTCGGGAAACTGCTGCTTTCCAGGTGCAGTGCGAAATATAAAATCTGGCTTGCGACAAAGCTGAATATGATACCAAACATCTGTATGCCCTCCTTGTATGCGATACTACATTGTATGGCAGGGGACACGGCGGCATGCCGCGGGACAGGCGCGTTCGCTATGTTTTGCCCATTGGAAAGCGGCCCGCATATTGCGGGCCGCTTGTGCTGCATTCAGATGTCTGTACGGTAGATCGTCTTTCCGTCCTTGACCGTCTCCAGAATACGGATATCACGAAGATGCATGGGAAGCGCCTTCAATGGGTCCTCCTCCAGGATCACCAAATCCGCCCGTTTTCCCGGACGCAGGCTTCCTTTGCTTCCTTCCTCAAAATACTGGTATGCCGCATTGATGGTCACGGCGCGCAGAGCATCCAGGACCGGAACGCGCTCCTGCGGCCCCAGCACCGTCCCCTGCTTTGTAACGCGGTTCACTGCGCACCATACAGTCTCCAGCATGTCCGGCTGGATAACGGGCGCATCCTGATGGAACGTATAACGGAGGCCCTGTGCGCCCGCAGAGGCCGCGGGGCTGATGCGCGCCGCGCGTTCCGGTCCGAGATTCTCGAGATGCACGTCGCCCCAATGGTATACATGAGCCACAAAAAAAGACGGTATCATCCCGTTCTGTGCCGCCCGGGACAGTTGGTCCGGCGCAAGCATCTGCGCATGGATGATAACGGGACGTATTGCCCGGCAAGGCTTACCGGACGCAGCGCGAGCCCTGAGGCGTTCCCCATACACGCGCAGATACTGTTCGCAGGCGGCGTCTCCGTTGCAATGCACCAGCAACTGCATATTTTCGTCCAGCGCTCGGTCCACATACCCGGCCAGTTCTTCGTTGCTCATACGCGGATAACCGCGATAATTTTCCTCTGCACCGCAGTACGGCTCCCGCAGCCACGCGGTGCGTGCCTGAGGTGAGCCGTCCAAAAAAGTTTTGTAGCCTCCCACCTTAAAACGGCCGCTGTACTGTCCGATGTGTTCGGACAGCGCCGTTCGCATGCCGTCCGCCTGTGTGATATCCAGATATCCCACCACGTCCAGCTTCAGCAGGCCCGCCGCGCACAGCTGCCTGTACAGCGGTTCCATCGCCGGTATCATCATCCCTTCCTGCACCGTGGTGACGCCACGCCGCGCATAGCCGTCCTGCGCGCGCAGATATGCGCCCATCAGGTCCTCCGGCGCCGGCATTGGAACGCGGCTCTGGCAATTCAGAAAAGCGGTCTCTTCCATGTAGCCCGTCACCTTTCCGTCCGCGACCTCCATCATGCCGCCCTCCGGCACAGGTGTATCCGGCGTGATTCCCAGCCGTTCCAGCGCAAGCGTGTTCAAAACGCCCGTATGGCCGGACTGGTGAGCCATAATCACCGGATTGTCGGGAGCGGCACGGTCCAGCACTTCTCTGCGCGGCGGACGTTTTTCCCGAAGAACGTTATGGTCGAAACCCTGAGCGGCGACCCATTGCCCCTTTGAAATATGGTTATCGCGGATAAACGCCGCGATACGTTCTTCGATCTCGTCAAAGCTGACGGCCTCGCCCAGGGGCACCTGCAAAAGTGCGTTGGCACAGCCGGAAAAATGGCTGTGCGCGTCAATGAACGCCGGCATCAGCGTATGGCCTTTCAAATCGACCATCTCACAATCCCGTCCCGCCGCCGCGCGCACCTCTGCCTCGCTTCCCACGGCGCGGATCACGCCGTCCTCCACCAAAAGCGCCTGCGCATACAAAATGTCCTCCATTGTAAGCACAGTCCCGCCGTAATACATCCGCTTTGCCAAAGCGAGCACATCCTTTCCTTTTCGCACCCTACCGGCGCTTTATGATTTACTATACATCGAATAGTTTTCCAATTTTACTGTAAATCATGAATAATGCGTAAACAAGGCCCAGCCTTTTGTCCAAAGACAAAACAAAACGCACCGGAAGCATTTTCAGCTTCCAGTGCGTTTTTCTGTCATGCTGTACCACTGTAGATTTTTGCCTTCATGCCAAAAATCAATTTACCCGTGTACACGACATTAAAAAATCAGCGGAGAGGGCTTTACTAAAGTTTCAAGTTGAATGAAAAGTGATTCAATATATGGAAATAGTTTTTCATTATCAAATCTTCGTAACTCTTCTATTGCATCGATGAGGTTAATTGTTGCTTGAACATCCCTAATGTCGCTTGGGCATTTCTTATCATTGACCTGCAGAGAAAATATCTTATGTGGTTCACGCTCTTGAATTTCTTTATAGCACAATGAACCCTTATGCTTTAAATAATTATACTTCCAGCGAACCGGCGTGTCAGCAAAGTCTTTCCAGAACGCGATTACAAAATCCAATGTATCACTAAATTTGGGGCACATTTTTCTCAAATATTCAAAGGGGTTTCCATCTACACCGGGATGCTGTACATAGCCTTCAGCTTTTCTTAACGCATTGTACGCTTCTTCTATAGGGGTCAATCCTTCAACTTCTACTGGCTTCCCATCAACATAGATGAAATATTCTGCTGATATGTAACAAGCTATCCAAGACAAATCAACGACTGCATTGTAAAAAAGCAGAGCTGCCTCATACCGCTGAGCTTTGAGCACATTTTGAAAGTAGATATTGCCATTCTCATCTTCTAATTTGTGAAAATAGTGATCCCAATCGTCAGTTTCCAGTTCATACATAAACCTCCTCGCTGCTTGGTATTTATCAAGGGTTTCCTTTTGCTTCGCGCGAAAGAATATATCCTTATCGCTCGGCATTTTTAGGCCAATCAGGTTAAAGGTTTTGCTTCCAGATGGCATAAGATCAAATACTTCACGGTCAAATTCCATAATGAGGCCTCCCAATGTGTTGCAGAGTAGAGATTCCTATGTATGTTGCGGATGATAAACTTAGTTTTAATATATGCCTGTGGCTTATTTGCTTTCCTTATTCGGCAGTTCACCATACGTCCTAAATTCGTCAATACGATGATCTCCTACAAGGGACTGCATCATCTGCTTTGCACTGGCATTCAGCCGGAGCAGTCTCTCACTCTGGGGGACTCCTTGGCGAATCAACTCCGCATTGATGCTTTCGAGATTAGCAAGAACGATCAACTGCTGGAGGCTTGCTTCATCTCGAATATTTCCTTTGGAATCCTGATGTGTCTGACGCCATTCCTTTGACGTGATACCGAACAACGCAACATTCAGCACATCTGCTTCATTGGCGTAGGTAAAGCTCTGACGCTGTGGGGTCACATCCGGCGGGATCAACACATCCTTGATGGCATCCGTATGGATACGGTAGTTGATTTTCGCCAGTGTCCGGTTTAAATTCCACCCCAGCGCAAGACGGCTGTTTTCATCGTTTTTCAGACGTTGATAGTCTTTGATGATATACAGCTTGAATTCTGCGGAGATCCAAGAGGCAAATTCAAACGCAATATCTCTGTGAGCATACGTTGCAGCATATCTTCCCGCCTTACTTACAATTCCTACTGCATTTGTAGTTCCTATCCACCTTTTTGGTGTAAGAACAAATCCATTAGAACCCGCCTCATTTTTAATCGCCTCGAATTCGAGGCAATTAAACTTAGGATTGTGCAACTTTTCCCATAAACCCAAAAAAGCAACTGTATTTTTTCCTCTGAGCCAATTTTGAATCACATATCCCGGATATTCGCCTTCTCTTTTCCTCGCTATATCCGTCAATGATATATAATCATTTTCAAAATCAAGTGTATAAATATTAATGTCAATCCCATTTGCATGAATCATCTCTTTAACGGTGTTCGTGTTCGTCTTCGCCATCTCCATGCTCCCTCCCTTTTACAAGCTCATCATACTTCAACTGATACGCCAATAATCTGGGAATATATTCTGGCGGAGTGCGTCTGGCCGCCTCCCAGTCTTCTAACGTTCTCACCGGAATCCCCGTAT
>OIZU01001130.1_pt1 | contig 15864 bp, 9 predicted proteins | sample 1588661 | NCBI WGS metagenome assembly OIZU01 (sample SAMN03283257) | human gut metagenome | biome: human-associated habitat; material: feces | host: Homo sapiens | place: USA | collected 2013 | reverse complement strand
CCTCTCTAGATGTTAGCTTTTCGTCACCCACTACAGTTGACAAAGAGCCAAAATATAAAAAAGAGAACCGAAGTTCTCCTTTTCATGTCTATTAGTTTAGCACTCTAGGTGGGTAAGCAAGACCATTCTTATCAAAGTAAACGTAAACTCCTGGCTGGATTTCTACCCATGTGCTGACAGCTCTCTTACCACTATCACCATAGTAATAGCTGATTCGACCATTGCCAGCACTTACTGTTTGCCCTTTTACTTGTTTACCATCTTTAGCAAAGTAATAAGTATCGTCACCAATTTTAACTTCACCAGTTACTGTCTTACCATTAGCACCAATGTAGTACCAATTGTTGTCGCCTGTTGTGAAGAATTCATTAGTCAAGCGTTCACCTGTTGCAGCATCGTACTTGCTATAAGTACCATCTGCATTCTTAACAACACCACCCTTAACTTGGCTTCCGTCTGCATTAAAGTAGAGGTGTTGTCCATTGATAACTTGGGCACCAGTAACAGTCTTACCGTTAGCACCTGCATAGTACCAAACATTGCCATCAGTTGTGAAGAATTCGTTAGTCACTAGCTCTCCAGAACCTTCTTTGTACTTGCTATAAGTACCGTCTGCATTCTTAACAACGCCGCCTTTAACTTGACTTCCATCTTCATTAAAGTAAAGTTTTTGGCCGTTAATCACTTGGGCACCTGTAGCAGCAACACCGTTTGCATCAAAGTGGTACCACTTACCATCGATATTTCTCCAAGTATTCTTGATAGCATTACCAGTGTGTGCGTCAAAGTAATAAGTTTTACCTTTAAAGGTTACTAACTTATCTTTAGCTTGGAAACCGTCTTCTCCAAAGTATTGTGTGAAGCCATCAATAACCGTAACACCTTTGGCCATGACACCTTCATTAGTGAAGTAACGGAATTTCACAACCTTAGACTCTTTACCGTCTTTATCAGTTTCAGTAACGTCAAATTTAGTGTAACCGCCCTTGTACATTTGACCTTTAGAGTTATAAAGGTATGTATTACCATTAGCATCAACGTAGAAGGCATTGCTCAACATGATACCATTTGGCAAGAAACGATAAACGTCTTTACCATTTGGTGAATATTCACCATTGGTAACCATGTGACCACGCGCATCAAAGTAATAAGTATTACCATTGAAGGTTACAAAGGCAGACTTAGCTTGAGTACCACTTGTACCGAAGTAAGTAATTCCTTTACCGTCATTTGAGAATCCAGTAACAACCTTTTCATTGCCTGTCAATTGAAGAGGAATGAAGTTACCATCTTTAGTGACTGTGAAGTATTTACCAGTTGCTTCATCGCTAAGTACATAGCCAACACCACGTTCAAGAACGTTTGTTCCGTTGAAGTATTCAGCCTTCCATTGTTTCAATTTAACAGAATCATCAATTGGTTTACCAGTTGAGATCATGTTAACCTTGAACATTTCAGGGTATTTAGCTTTAAGCTCAGCCAAGAATTCACCACCGTATTTAGCTTGGTAATCTTTACCTGATGACTTAGTATTAGCCACATAAAGCGAGTGATCAATGATAGCATCCGCAATCTTACGTCCAGCACCATCAGTACGAGTCGCTGTTACGACTTCCTTACCTGGCAATTGGTAAATTTGGTCTGGAACCCAGTCAGCGATTGCTTGGATACCAGCCTTGTGAAGTGCCTTAAGAGCATCACGAAGGTCTTCTTTAGAACCGTATTTATTGTTCTTACTCATAGCAAGGTCATAACGGTCCGCAAAGGCATAACCATTTTGGATAACTGAGTCAAGGAAAGTACCATCATCAGCAGATACAAATTGAGGTGCCATTTCAAATGATGTTACGCCCCATGACTTGAACAAATCAACATTTTCAGCAATCTTACGGTTAGTATAAACTGAAGGATCTGAACCATCTGGAATAGTTTGGAAGTTAGAGAAACCTTCGTAGATCAATTGTGAATCATAAGCTTCAGTCGCTTTAAGAGTCAACTCTCCTTCTTTTTTAGCTTCTGTTGAAGGTGCTACTCGAATATCTTGATCATCTGAAGCTCCAACTGGAACCCAAACTGCTACGAAACCAGACATATCAAATGTTTCATAACCCTTGATGTCATTCGCACCGAAAGTCAAGACACCGTTGCTGTCTGTTTCTTTCACGTAACCTGCTGCGATTGCATCTGCATCAGATGTAAAGTTCTTGATACCATCAGCTGTACCAACAATCAAAGCTCGGTATTTTTGGTTGGCATGGATTTTACCCATTTCAACATTAAGTTTAGCTGATTGATCCAAAGTCAATTTTGGATTGTTAGCTACTAGCGTCACCTGACCAGATGTACGGCTGTATTTAGAACCTTCTGTATCATCAGCTGTCATGATGTCTTTACCATAACGTACTGAAGCGTAGACTTCATTTGTACGGTAAAGTTCAACATCTGAATTGTCCATCTTACCATCAGTTGGCAACCAGTATGAACGTTGCGCTTGTCCACCAGATACATACTTGATACGATTCTTCATCAAGTTAACGATGGTATCGTAGTATGGAGATTTGTTTTCCATATAGTTACCATCATCTGTATAAAGGTCTCCATAGTAGACGCGAGTGATAGTTTCCATGTTTTGCAACATTACAGCGTATGCTGCTGGGATGTTGTTAAGGGTATATTTTTTATTGCTGCTGAGCATGTCTTTGTTGTAAATATCAAAGGCTTGCTTCATTTCAGCATCAGTGATTGTGAAACCGTCTGATTTTGGATTGATTTCTTTCTTGATGATTTCAGCAATAATATCTTGAACGTTATTATCATGGGCACGGATAAAGACGTAGTTTCCTGACGCATCTCCGTATTTCTCGTTGTATTTACCGATTGTAGACTTTTTAACTGTTCCGTCTTCGTTATAGGCCTTGCTTCCATCTTTGTTAATCCAATCAGTCTTTTCATCACGTTGTGTCGTGTTGAAAGTATTGTTATACAAAGGACTTACAGCCGGTGTACGTTCTTTGATTGGTTTAGCCAATGAGAAGAGGAGAGCCAAACGTTGTTTGTTTTCCATAGCAAGCGCAGCGCCATCTGTCTTGTCATTGTAGTGGTTGTCATTAAGACTCCATGCTTCAAGGACTGAGATGTGAGCAAGAGCGTTTGCTTCAGATTTGTTAACACCATAGTACTCACGGAAGTAGTTTGTGTAGAGTTGAAGCATGTCTGCATCGACATTATCTACCGCGTCGACACGGATACCATCGAAGTTAGCATCCTTGTCACCCATAACGATTGAACCCCAGTTCATAAGGTAGTGGATTTGGTTCAATTGTTCCGCTTGAACAACTGGGTTTGACAAATCTACGTCATTAGCTAGCAAGAAGTCGAAACCGCCCATGTGGTTTGGATCTGACTGCTCATCAAGAACTGACTTATCAATTGTACCCTTTTGATTAGTAGCCGTATGGTTCAAAAGACGATAGTTAGAGTTAGCCCATGGTGTACGTGAATCATTTACATAGAGAAGGGCACCACCTTGAAGGTGATCTTCGCCGCCACCTTTAGAGTAGTTTTCAGTTTCTTTGTTCCATTGTGGTTGTGTCTTAACAAAAGCAGAAATAGTTTCACGCAACCATTGTGTTGATTTTTCAGCCTGAATCTTTTGTTCAATCTTAACTTGGATATCCTTAGCAGCAACATTCAAAGTTTCTTGCTTATCTGTGCTAGTGTATTTAGCATCCAAGTTAAATACTTTAGACATGTAGTTCAAGTAGTTAACTTGTGTATCTACATTTGGCCACCAAGCCATCAAAAGTGGACGGAAATCTTCTGCAGTTGATGCTTGCCAAGTTACACCATCTTTGATGATAGAAGCTGGACGGTACCAGCTATCTGCAGTCAAATAACCATCAATCAATTCAAAGCTAGCTTCAGATGAATCGTAGGCACGGTTATTTATTGAGAAACCATCAACAATATTTGTTGTTCCTGGTGTGAAAGAGTATGTTGATGAGCTTGTAAGGGCACCATCTTTACCGAAGTAAAGCAATTGACCATTTACAGTAATGGCAAAGTTTTCTTTGTGTGAACCATCTTCATTAACATAGTAATATTTACCATCAATGTTTTTGATGTTTTTCAAGGAAAGCGCAGCTTCTACTTCTGAATCTTTCAAAGCAGCTTCTGGCGCTTTAACTTCTGTGTTTACAACTTCAGCCTTCACTGTTGCTGGTTGTTCTTCTGCTTTTTCAGTTGTAACAGCTGGTGCATCTGTTGTCACAACTGCTTCTTTATTTGGAACAGCTGCCACCGCTACATCAGAAGTTGTTGCTGTTGTAGCTGCTTCAGCTGTTGCTTGTGTGTTCGTTGTAGTTGCTGTTTCGACGGCATTTGTTTCTTTAGCAGGCGTTAAAACATCTGCTTCTTTTGTATTTGTACGTTTATCGACTTCTTTGGTTGCTTCTGTAGAAGTAACTAAATCGGCTGTTGTATCTAAATTTGGTTGAGTTACTATCTTATCTTGAGTTTCATCCGCTGAAACTGAAGATGTTGTTGCAGACAATCCTCCTACGACAGTAGCAAGTGCTGCAGAGGCAACTGCAATTGTGACCCATTGCTTCTTAACTTTATGAAGCTTATAGTGTACCTTATTTTCCATTATAATTTTCCCCGTGATTTTATTTGTCAAAATCAGACTGAAATCTATCCGATTTCAAACAATTACATTATATCATTATTTTCTAACTATTTCTCGAATTAATTGTTTTTTTATAAATTATATGTAACATAACAGCAACATTAGAAAAGTTTTGTAACACACCTATTTCATAGGCTTTCAATTCTCATTTTCATATCATTTGATAAGTAAAACTATTTTCTATAAAAACCACTAAAACCCTTGATACAATGGCTTTTACAACGATTCTGACTCAAAATTGATATTTGTCAGATTTTTTCTTTAAGGTACAAAAAAAGGCAAAATTTCCTTAAACGATTTCCGTTTTCAAGAAATTTCACCTAAACAATCATATAGTTTTTCACTTAATATCTCATATTAAGATTAGAATGAGTGATTATTTATCAAAATCAGCATAACCATTTTCGTCGAAGAAGACTGTCTTACCATCTTGGAATGTAATCCATGTATTTGTCACACGTTCTCCAAGAACTGATTCGTAATACTCCACTCCTTTTGCTGTGCTAATAGGGCTTCCTTTAACCTGACGTCCCAAGTTATCAAAGTAATACTCTTTGCCATCAATGTTTTGACGTCCAGTTACAGCCTTACCATCTTTGAAGTAATACCAAACATTGTTTCCAGTTGTCAAGAAACGGTTATTAAGACGCTCACCTGAATCTTTATCATAATATGACAGCGAACCATCCGCATTCTTAACAAAGTCACCTTTGACCTGGCTACCATCTTCTTTGAAGTAATAGTTTTTACCGCCGATACTATAGGCACCTGTCACGATTTCACCATTATCTTTGGCGTAGTACCATGTCTTACCACCATCAAGTGTGAAGAAGTCAGATTTAACTTGGCTACCATCAGCATTGAAGTAATAGTTAAGGTGGTCAATAGTTTGGCGACCTGTGACAAGGTTACCATCCTTATCAGCATGGTACCATTTACCATTCACTTCGAAGAACTTATCTTTAACCTTGTAACCATTATCTACAGTATAGTAGCTAATCTTGCCGTTTTCAGTAACAAAATCACCTTTAACTTGAGCACCATTTGCACGGAAGTAGTATTCGTGACCATCCAAAGTAAGGGCACCTGTCACATTTTTACCAGCCGCATCACGGTAGAACCATGTTGAGCCATCTGTAGTGTAGAATTCCCCCTTCTTAGCTTGTGCATAGCCTTGATCGTTGAATTCATACCAGATACCATCGATTTCTGCCCAACGATTTGTGTAGGCATTACCTGAATTTTTATCGAAGAAGTAGAGTTTTCCGTCTGGAGTCACATACTTAGTGCCTTTAGCTTGGAAGCCATTTTCATCAAAGTATTGCAATCCTCCACCAGCATAAGTCAAGCCAATTGCCATTTCTCCAGTTGGTGAGAAATAACGGAATTTAGCTTCTGTTTCTGAAGTACCTTCTTTTGGTACATCGAATACAAAGTAACCATCTTTGTACTGCTCACCAAAGCTACCAAAGTAATAATATTTACCATCTTGCTGATAAATAGAATCTCGAAGCTGGATACCATTTGGTAAGAAGAAATAAGTCTTACCATCGATATCTTGACGACCAGTCAACATATAACCTTCTTTGTCGAAGTAATAGTAATTTCCACCATATTTAATGAAGGCATTCTTAGCTTGGAAACCACTATTATCAAAGTAGGCCATACCCTTACCATCATAGTAGAAACCTGTCTTACCACCTTGGTCTGTCAAAGGTTTTGGCAAGAAGATACCATTATCAGTAACTTGATAATAGCGACCAGTAGCATCGTTACTGAGAACATAACGATTACCACGACCAAGGATATTTGTACCATTCATGTACTTAGCAGACCATTGCTTGATTTTAACAGATGGATCAATCTTCTTACCAGTTGAAATCATCACATCTTCAAACAACTGTGGATATTTCTTTTGGAGCTCATCAAGGAATTCACCTCCATATTGAGCTTGGAAGTCCTTACCTGATGATTTAGAATTTGCAACGTACAAACTGTTATTGATGTAAGCATTGGCCTTTGGAGTACCATAACTATTAGCACGCGTTGCTGTTACAACTTCTTGTCCTGGCAATTGGTAAAGTTGGTCTGGTACCCAGTCAGCAATTGCTTGAATACCTTGCTTGTGAAGGGCTTTAAGGGCATTACGAAGATCTTCTTTAGAACCGTATTTGTTGTTCTTACTCATGGCAAGGTCATAGCGGTCCGTAAAGGCATAGCCATTTTGGATAACAGAATCAAGGAAGGTACGGTCATCAGCCGATACAAATTGAGGAGCCATCTCGAATGATGTGATTCCCCATGACTTGAAGAGTTCTGCGTTTTCTGCAATCAATTTATTAGTATATTGGCTATCGTTTTCAACAAAATCTTGGAAGTTTGAGAAGCCTTCATAGATAACTTGTGAATCTAATGCTTCAGTAGCAGAGAATGTCTTATCAAGTTTCTTATCTGAACCTTTAACACGAATATCTTGGTTATCAGGTGCGCCTACTGGTACCCATACACCAAGATAACCTCTCATATCAACAGTTCGATACCCCTTGATTTCATCTCCACTGAAAGTCAAGTTCCCTTCAGCATCAGTGTATTTAATTTTTCCAGCTGCTGCTGCATCATTTTCGTAAGTGACAATTCCCTTATCAGTACCAAGAAGTAATGGACGGTAGGCTTGGTTAGCATGAAGTTTACCCATGTTAACTTTCAAAGTACCATCACCCAGTGAGAAATCCTGATTATTGGCAATAAGGGTCAACATACCAGAATGTTTACTTGTTTCTGCTACACCCGTAGTTTGGTCAGCAGTCATAATATCTTTACCGTAACGAACAGATGACAAGATTTCTTTTCCATTGAACGTGTCGACTTTCATCGATTGTCCACCTGAAACGTATTTCATACGGTTCTTCAAGAGTGTTGTGATAGTATCATAGTAAGGAGACTTAGTAGCCATATATTGGCCATTATCTGTATAAAGATCTCCATAATAAACACGAGTTACCTGCTCCATATTTTGAAGAATCAAAGCATAGGCAGCCGGGATATTGTTAATCGTATAACGTTTTTCTGCCTTCTTAATATCTTCATTATAGATTTCAAAGGCACGTTTCAATTCAGCATCAGTCATGGTATAACCATCTGATTTTGGATTGATTTCTTTTTGAACAATATCACGAATGATATCTTGAACAAGGTTATCATGAGCACGCGCAAAGATATAGTTAGCTTGTGTATCCCCATACTTACTATTATTTGTACGGTCTGTCAAACTGCTAGTAATCAAATCTTTCAATGAAGAGCCTGATCCATAAAGTGCACCCATAATTGCATAACGAAGGTTATTATCCATGGCAAGGGCTGCACCATCATGTTTTTGATTATAAGCATTATCATTTAAATCCCAAGCTTCAAGGATAGAAATGTGAGCGAGTGCATTAGCTTCAGATTTATCCACACCAAAGGCTGCTCGGAAGTAGTTTGTATAAACTTGGAGAAGGTCTGCATCAACATTATCAACTGCATCAACACGGATACCATCAAAGTTAGCATCCTTATCACCCATAACAATTGATCCCCAGTTCACAAGATAGTGAATTTGGTTCAACTGCTCAGCTTGCACAACTGGATTTGAGTTATCAACGTCATTGGCAAGTAGGAATTCATAACCACCCAAGTATCTTCCTGTACCATTTAGAGAACCATCTTGGTTACTTGGTGTACGGTTAAGCAAACGGTAATCAGAATTTGCCCAAGGGGTCTTGTCATTATTGACATAAAGAAGAGCTCCCCCTTGAAGGTGGTCAGCAAGGGTATAGTTTTCAGTTGTAGTATTCCACTGGTCTTGTTCTTTTACAAAAGACTCAATTGCTTGACGAAGCCATTCGGTTGATTTTTTAGCTGAAATTTCTTGTTCAATCTTAATTTGAATTGTCTTAGCAGCTGCATTCAATTCTGACTGACTTTGGCTAGTTGAATAAGTTGCGTTAAGGTTAAAGTGTTTAGAGAAAGTATTGAGGTAGGCAACTTGTGTGTCTACATCAGGCCACCATGCCATCAAAAGTGGACGAAAGTCTTTCTCAGTTGATACACGCCATTTTTCACCATTTTCCAAAATAGTAACTGGACGATACCAGCTGTTTGGTGTCAAGTACCCATCTACCAACTCAAAGCTTTCTTTCTTAGAATCGTAAGCACGGTTATGTGATGAGAAAGCATCAACTAGATTAGTTGTACCTGGTGTGAATGAGTGTGTTGATGTACTTGTCAAAGCACCGTCTTTACCGAAGTAAAGCAACTGGCCATTTACTGAAACAGCAAAGTTTGTTTTATAGGAACCGTCTTCTTTGACATAGTAGTACTTGCCATCAACTTGCTTGATGTTGTCCAAAGAGAGCGCTGCTGTTTCTTCTTTTTCAGTAACACCAGATTTTGGTTTTTCAGCTACTGTAAGCGTCGTATCTGTCGCTGTAGCTGCATTTGCTGCTGTTTCTGTAGCACTATTAGCTACTGCTGCACGATCAGTCGCTGCTGGTGCTGCCGTATTAGCAGCTGGGTCAGTTGTAGCCGTTGCTGGTGCTGGAGTTGCTACAGTATCTGTAGCAGCTGCCTTGTCATTTGTTACTGTTGTAGCATCTGTCGTAGCAGTTGCTGCTGGAGTCGCTACTTCATGCGTTTCGACTACAACATCGCTTTCGGCTGTCGTAGTAGCAACTGGTTCTGTTGTTTCATCCGCTGAAACCTTTTGATTAGCTACTGTAGCACCACCTACGATAGAGGCAAGTGCTGCCGAAGTGACGGCAATCGTCACCCACTGCTTCTTAACTTTGTGAAGCTTATAATGTACCTTTTTTCCCATTTTAGGTCCTCATTTCATTTTCCTAGTTTGAATGAAAATCTACATAATTCAAACAATTTCATTATAGCATATTTTTTTCAAGTATTTGGAAACTTTATCAGACCTTTTAACTTTTTAATCATAATGTAAATTGAAAAATATTTTGACAAATATTAAAAACTACCGAATCTAGAAAACGGTAGTCTTTTTCTATTTTTTAGGAAAGTTTTTAGAAGTCACTGATTAAGCTATCTCTATGCAATCAGTTGGCAATTTTCAAGCCAGCTATTAAGCAAAAACCACGTTATGTTGAACCCTGTAACTGACTAAAAAGAGCAAGGTTTCTGTTACCAATTTTGCCAGAACCAGTCCCAAACCAATAGCCACTAAGCTGCTAAGTAAGAAATAGTTACAAGCTAAGAGAACCAAGACCAACATAAAGTAGCGAACACTTGATCTAAAGAGGGAGCTTGTCGGATTGAAGACCACATTAGCGTTTAGTAGACACTGGCTGGAAGCCGAAATCACTCGAGCTAGCACGACCGAAAGGAGGAGATTTTTCGTTAAGGCAAAGAGCACAAATAAGGCGGTTGCATCAATGACTGAGGCCAAGACAGCCGTGCCAGAGAACTTTAAAAAAGGGCTGTAAATACGGATGGAATCACGAATGGGCCGAAAGTGCGAGCTTTTATTCTCCTCCAGATAAACGGTCTCGATTGGGACTTCAGAGATTTGGTGACCTGACTTTTTGGCTTCAAGCAACATGTTAAACTCGTACTCAAAACGATTGCCATCTAGATTAAGCAACCATGGAATCAGGTCCGTTGACATGCCTCTAAGCCCCGTCTGGGTATCCGTTACCTTCTGACCTGTTACTAGACGGAAAAGCCCCGCAGTCACTTTATTTCCAAAGCGACTTCGTGCTGGCACTTTACCAACAAAGGCACGCGCACCCAAGATAAGATGACTTGGATTTTCCTCGGTCGCCTTGGCTACACGGACAATATCCTTAATCAGATGCTGACCATCGCTGTCAACTGTTACTATAGGTTGAGCAGACAGATGTTGGCTGACCACTTCTTCTTGGATATAAGCGAAAGCAGTCTTTAGAGCGGCTCCTTTTCCTTTATTAATCGGGTGTTTAAGGACCGTAGCTCCAAAAAGGGCTGTTTCGTCGTAATAGTCGTTATAGCGTGGTCCACTCCCATCATTGACAACAATAATGCGTGATTTAGGGAGTTTTAAAGTAATATCTTGAACCACCTGAATCAGGCGAGTGTCTGGTTCATAAGCTGGAATAATAATATACATAGGCACTTCCTTTCTGTTTCATCCTATGATTCTTTAGTGACCTCCGCTAAAGCCACCTGGTTGCCCACCACCTTGGGGACCACCACCTTGAGGGCCACCCCCACCAGGCATTGAGTTTTCAATCTTAGTTTGTTTTTCACCATTGATAGTAATGTCACCACCGGTATAGGTCGCTGAACCGTCAAAGTCAAAGCCAGATTGACCGGTTAAGTTAATCGTTCCACCCGATACAATAATATCGCCGTTAGAGTCAATTGGGTCTGTATCACCCTCACCAACCTCAACATTTAGGGTTCCACCGGTCATCTTGAAGAAAATCTCACTTTGACTGGCATTGCTATTAGCGGCATTGATACCGTCATCTGTCGCATAGACATCGATATTTCCACCATTGATGGTCACAGATTTACCTTCGATACCTTCGGTTGATTTTTCAACCTTGTAAGTACCACTATCAATAATCAGGTCACCGGACGCATGAATACCGTCGTCACCAGCCTTAATGGTCATGGTATTGTCAGACAGATACATGGTACCTACTGAGGTGTCGTCATCATTATCAACCTTAACAGCATCTTCTTCAGCCTCAATAGTCATAGTTGTTCCTGTGATGTTGAGTTCATCGTTGACATTGAAGGCATCACCGACTGAGGAAATCTTATAGGTACCGCCAGTCATATGAAGGCTGTTGTTGGCTTTAATACCGTTGTTTTTCTTGGCATCAATGTTTAGAGTACCTGTACCGTTAATGGTCAAATCTCCCTTAGAGAAAATCACAGCATCCGCATCTTCATCACTATTAGAACTTGAATCAGAAAGTGTGTTTGTAGTGCCATCTTTAAGTGTCAGGTAGACATGACCAGCTTTTGTGGCGTTGATTGCTGCATTTGTATTAGTCATGGTAACACCATCTAGAACAATATGGACATCATCTGAATCCCCAGCGTCTACCTTGATTTGCAAACCGTCGGATTTTCCTGAAATGACGTAGGTACCAGCTTTGGAGATGGTTACAGTTGAACCTGATAGGGCTGCACCATCACCCGAAACATCCGCAGATGAGCCTGATAACTTAATCTTAGAGGCTGAACTTTCATCATAAGATGTGTCCGAGTCTTTTGAAGTAAAATAATTGCTGTTGTTCTTATTTGTTTTCTTACTAGTCGTTGCTGTTACAGCACTTGTTTTTGATGTAGTGCTTGACGTTGTCCCCGTTGCTTGACTGTTTGATTGGCTACAAGCTGTCATGACTGTTAGGGCTGTCGCACAGGTTACTAAAGTCGTCCATTTTTTTAGTTTTTTTGATTTCATATATTTTTCCTCTCGTGTTCGTTTGGATGCTCTTAGTTTACGGAACTTCCCTAAAACATTTCTGAAGGTTAACTAAAACTTTTCTTAAGTTAAGTTTGGTGAAAGTTTGGCTTAGGCCTTCTTTCAGAAAAGTTCCATAGACTAATAGGCGAGCAAGTAGGTGCTATATAAAATAGTACATTTGCCCTCAACTTAATTTTCTACTATAAAAAAGAATTAAAACAATAAGTCGACTGTTTGGAAATAGATGTTTCTACAATAAATTCCCTATTTTCCTGGGAGTTGCTTTACGGCTTTGTATCTTATCTAATTGAACACGCCTACAACTCGGGGGAAAAAGATGGGCCCTGCTTGGAGATAAACTCCTTCGGCTGGTCCCCCTATTTTCCTGGGAGTTGCTTTACGGCTTTGTATCTTATCTAAAAAAGGAGTTTTTTCATGGTTAAACAATTGGAAACACGTTTTAAACGTATTGAAACGAAATATGTGGTCTCAAAGGAAAATCTTGAGGACCTGCTCACTGATCTTAAGGAGTATTTGGTAGAGGATGATTATCCGACATCTACCATTTCAAATATTTACTTTGATACGGATAATTTTGACGTCATCCAAGATGCCTTAGATGGTAATCACCATCAAGAGAAAATCCGCATGCGTACCTACCTAGCCAATCCCCAAATTGATAGCAAGGTCTTTCTAGAGGTCAAAGCTAAAGATGAGGAGGGAATCGGTCATAAGTTTCGTCTCGTTTCAACACCGCTTGCCATCACTAACTTGATGACAGACGGTAAGAATCATAGCCAAATCACCGATCGTCAGCTCTTGCAAGACATTCATCAGTTACGCCAGCGTTATGATGAAGGTCTCAAACCTCGTATGTATATCTACTACGACCGTTTTTCAATGAAAGAAAAAGAGACTATCCAAGGCTATGCCTACAATAAAGTTCGTGTTACTCTTGACCAAAATTTGACTTACCGTGATGAAGACGTCAGTCTCTTCAAGGGAAATCATGGGTTTCCCCTTCTTGATGAAGATACGATTATCATGGAAATCAAGGCACCTGGTCAAAAGCCAGACTGGCTTCAAGCTATCTTAGACAAACATGGTTTGGAAGAGCAGAAATTCTCAAAATACAGCTGTGCCTATCATAAGTCTCAAGGTCTAGATTACGGGCCACATCCAGCTCAAGAAAAAGGAGGTGCTGCCTATGTCTAATCTTTTCAATTCTATCTTTAATGATGCAACCGCAACTGCAAGTCCCCTTCAACTCATGCTGGCCTTACTGGTCAGCCTTGTTTTAGGCTTGGCCTTGACCTGGACTTACAAATATCGAACCCTCTACACCAGAGAATTTGTCATTAGTTTGCCCCTACTGCCATGCTTGATGACCCTAGTTATCTTCCTTGTCAATGGTAGTTTGGGGACCTCTATCGCCGTGGCGGGGACCTTTAGTCTCATTCGTTTTCGTTCTGCTACCAGTGGTTCCAGAGAGCTAATCGCCGTCTTCATGGCCATGATTATCGGTCTGGCATCTGGGACAGGCTATTTGCTACTGGCCGTCCTCTTCACCACCTTTCTATTAGCTGTTTGGCTCCTTTTGGAAAATCGTCAAAGTCGTACCGACAACCAACGTCGTAGACTCCTGACCATTAACGTCTCCTACCAAGACTTGATTGACCAAAAAATCACTAAAGCCTTGCTCAATTTCACAAGCGAATGCGACCTGATTTCCCTTAACACCACTGGTGGGGGCGAGACCATGCAGCTGGTCTACGAAGTGGACTTGAATCCCCAAGTGGATGACTTCCAATTGACTAACCACCTTATCTCAAGTATTGAAAATTGTGACCTTGCCATAACCAAAAAAGCTAAAAAGAAAAAGAATTTGTAAGACAAAAAGACATCTCCGACTGATTTTCGGAGATGTTTTTGCATGTTTTAAGGTTAACATTTTCACTTAGCTATTGCCTATACTTCTATGCCGCCAGTATGGAGTGCGAGATTATCGCAGGAATCAAAGTATCATCTAATCATCGTCATCTTGGACAACCTTACCATCTTGTATGTTAAAGGTATAGCCAATATATCCGGAATTGTCATAGTTAGCGGAATTTTCTTCATCAGTTGTGAAAAAATAAAATTCGTACTCTCCGTCTGGCAGCTTGCTAGCATCCAGTTTAGTTACTGCCTCTTTTAAATCTTCCTTGCTAATATTTTTTGAGTCATGTACTTTTATTTCCATAGTGACAAGGTGTTCATCAAGCATTGTTTGGTAGGGAATTTGATAATAGCCATAAAAATCATTCTTCCCATTTTTACGGTTTTCTTCGGCTAAATGTTTTCGACGATTACCAGCCTCTTGATCTATCAGTGTATTATCTCTGAAGGAGAAATCTTCGATATCAAGGCCTAACGATTGCTTTTTAAGCTCCTTGAAGAGTTTTTGCTCTTCTTTTTTTACAGATTTTTGTTGTAAATAGGTTTGCGAGTATAGACCAGGAGTCTTATATTCTTCACCATTAACTGTCCAGTCCAGGTTAAAAGTAATTTTTGAATCTAATGATACAGTTTGATTATCGTAGGTTTCCTCTGAATAGGTATAATCGACATAAATACCATCTGAATCTAGAAACACCTTTTTGATATTCTTAACTTGGACCTTCCCCTTAAAACCATTATGAGCCAAGATTTTTTGCGTTTTTTCCCTGGCTTTTGAGTAAGAATTTGGAAGTACAACTGTACAACCAACTAAAAGAATATAACAGAGGAGGAGAATAGCTAAGCGAGAAAACTTTAAAATATTAGGAGTATTTTTCTTCATAGGACATCCTTCCTTTCCTCAATCATTTGTAAAAACAAGCACACCGAATCTTTCAAAATAAACGAGCTTTCTTCACTCCTATTATAGCATTTTAAAACGCTTTCTTATGCTGGTTAGAAGGACAAAAGATTAGAATCCCTCTAGCAAAAAAGCCTGAATCATCACTTCAGGCATTTCTTTTTAGTCTCAATCAGTTGAGATAATCCTCAATAATCTGTTACTTCTTTTCGGTCATGGACATTGCTTTGCTTGCCCTGACGTGCTTTAAGTACGGCTTCAACGTCTTCAGGGCTGACCCCTGTTTCAACGAGCATGACTGCTAGGTGATAGAGGACGTCTGCTGTCTCGTTGGCAATTTCTTCTTTATCAGCATTTTTGGCCCCAATCACAACTTCTGTCGCTTCTTCGCCAACCTTTTTAAGAATCTTGTCTAGTCCCTTGTCAAAAAGGTAATTGGTATAAGACCCTTCTTTAGGATTCTTTTTACGATCTAAGGCTTCCTTATAAAGTGTTTCTAACATAGCTACTCCTATCTGTCTTGTCTGTCATCATATATATCCGTAAAGAAACAGCTGTAGGCTCCTGTATGACAGGCTGCTCCTTCTTGTTCCACAGCGATAAGCAGAGTGTCCTGATCACAGTCAGTCTTGATGCTTTTAACATGTTGGAAATGACCAGATGTGGCTCCCTTATGCCAAAGCTCGTTTCTAGAACGGCTCCAGTAATGCATTTGTTTGGTCTCTAGTGTCAACTGATAGGACACCTCATTCATATAGGCCAACATGAGCACCTGCCCCGTCTTGTAATCGGTCACAATGACTGGTACAAGTCCCCCTTGTTTATCAAAATCAAGTTTAACCTCTGTCATCGTCTCACCTCAATTCCTGCATTTGCCAA
>OIZU01001122.1_pt1 | contig 15929 bp, 10 predicted proteins | sample 1588661 | NCBI WGS metagenome assembly OIZU01 (sample SAMN03283257) | human gut metagenome | biome: human-associated habitat; material: feces | host: Homo sapiens | place: USA | collected 2013 | reverse complement strand
TTGATGAACAACTGCTTGTCTACGCCCAGCGCCCAGACGCCACCGCCGTCCTGGAAATCGAGCGATGGAACCGGCAATTTGGGCGCTGGGTAAACCGGGGCGCGAACGGCATTGCCGTTTTTGACGGTGAGCATAACGGCAGGCCCCAACTGAAATATTACTTTGATATTTCCGACACTCATGAAGGGAATTTCCCCCGCCCTGTCCCTCTTTGGTCTGTGAAGCCGGAATATGCGCCGGACATCATTGAAACCCTGGAAAACAGCTTTGGGGAACTGGAAAATAAGGAAGATTTGGGTGAAGCGCTGCTCTCTGCGGTAAAGAACGCCGTAGAGGACAATATGCCCGATTATCTGGCGGAACTGAAAAACTTCACCGAAGGCAGTTTCCTGGAGGAACTGGATGAACTGAATCTGGAGGTGGAATACCGCAGGGCGCTGCGAAACAGCATTGGATATATGCTGATCGTACGCTGCGGCCTTGACCCAGCCGGATATTTTGAAGAAGATGATTTTCGGGATGTAGTGAATTTCAATACGCCGGAAACCCTCAATGCCCTGGGCGTGGCTACCGGGGATATTTCTCAAATGTGCCTTTCCGCAATTTCACGGACAGTCCTTGCTTTACAAAGACAGGCTCAAAAAGAAAATCGCACATTTGAACCCCAGCAGAAAAACCAGTATGCTGAAAACAAACAGGAACACACGCAAACGGAAAGGAGTTTTGAATATGGCCGAGATCACATACAGCAGGCAGGGCGACTACAATCTGCCGAACCTTCTTCCGCCCCAGGAGGGGCCGGTTCCCCATGGGAAATACGCATTGCTTCGGAAGAAGTTTCTGAAAGAGCACCGGAGGATCACTTACACAAACCTGTTGACCAGCGGCAAGCTGAACAGCCATCTGGCGGAGGTACAGCAGACCGCCCAGCAGCGGATGGAACAGATCGTGACGCAGATGGCGAAAGCCCAGGGCGTGACGGAAGAACTGAAAGCCAACGACCAGATGAAATGGGTGCAGATGATGAACAACCTGCAGAACGCAGCGGAGGAAATGGTACTGGCGGAATTGATTTACAGCTAAAGGAAGAATCGGAAGAAAGCGCGGGAGGTGAGGAACTTCCCGCGTTTTTGGATGAAAAGCAGATCATGGCCATCGTCGCCAACAAAGATGACGACCTAAAATACAAAAAACAGCAGATCGAGCTTTTCTTCTCCGTCCATCCAGATACGCAGGAACGGGCCGACTATCTGAAATCTGCCTATCAGGATCGCTACACCGAGATCATCGCTGACGGACAGCGCCTGGGATATAAGCCCCAGGAGGATGGCCTGCTCATGTGGGAAGGCTCTTACCCATCCCGCACCAAGGAATCCGTTTTTTCCTGGGATATTGTGGCCCAGTGGACTGCCCAGCTCATTGACAAAAAAGAATATTTCATTCAGACGGACATCCCGCAGCTCCTTACCCAGGAGAGCCAGCAGATGTCCCTTTTTGATTTTGCGGCGCTTCAGCAGCCAGCCCAGGCCGAGGGTACGGCCCAACCATCCATTTTCCCTCACCCGGCTCTGCCTCAGCAGGTAATCGACGAGGCGCTGTGCATTGGTGCCAACGACCAGAACAGCCGCCTCATCATCTGCGCCTATTTCAAAAAGGATAAGCCGGACAATGCCAGGTTCCTGGCAGAGCACTATGGAGAGAACGGCGCTGGCTTTTATCTGGATGGCCGACAGTATGCCATCTGGTACAACGCCGAGGGAATCCGCATTGCCCAGGGCGAAAGCGCCCAGCGTTCCAGCGCCACCCTCATCCCCTGGGAACAGGCGGCGGCCCGTATCCGGGAACTGCTGGATTTGGGCCGGTATATGCCCCAGAGCGAGCTGGACCGGGTGGACGGGTATGAACGCCAGCAACGGGCCGCGCAGCTATGGTATCTCCGGCAGGATTTTGCAGAAGGCACCGCCGACGCGGGCTATCTTCCCACGGTGAATGCCATTTACGGCAAAAATCATGGGTTTCCAGAGGAAAGCGCCGCCATAAGCGATTTGTTAGGCCATCCGGAGGGGCTGCAGAACCTGCGGGATGAGCTGGAGCAGTTTGTCCAGGCATACAGAGAGAACCGGGAACTGCTGCGATTCCATTTCCACCGTCCGCAAAAATTGCTGGAGCAGCTTTCCGACCTGCAGCGGGAACCGCTGCACTTTACCGCCGCCGAAGGGTACGCCCCCCAGCGGCGTTTTTTCATCTCCGGGGACGAGATCGACAACCTTCTCCGGGGTGGAAAACGCAGCACCGATTACCGGCTGGCCGTGTATTCTTTCTATCGCAACCACACAGAGCGCAAGGAACGGGAGAATTTCTTAAAGCACTACCACGGCGAGTACAGCGGCCATTCCGGTGGGAATGACGATGTGACCTACCTGCTCAGTAAAGGTGTTTCTTTCAGCCACGGCAGTATTACCGCCCCCTACGCCAAGGTGGAGCTGAAATGGAACGCCGTGGAAAAGCGCGTCAGCGCCATGATCGCCCAGGGGCGGTTCCTCACCGATGAGGACCGCGCCGCCATGCCGCAGTATGAGAAGCACCAGCTTGCCCGGAATATCCGCACTTTCTTTGAGAATGTGCCGCAGGAGCAGCCCCACCCCTATCCCTTTGGCTTTGACTATTGGGACGCGGTGAAGCTCATCGAGCCGCAGCTTGACGACCCGGCCCGTGTGGAAGAAATCTATCAGATGATGGTCCCCGTTTGGGAGGCCACCCCGCAGGATGACAGGATGTATGCCCTGCGCCGGCAGGCGTTTGAAAACCTCACCGCCTTCCGGCAGGGAACCTTTACGCTCTTTGCAGAGCACAAGGAGCCTGTGGCTCCTGCCATGCCGCAAACCAAAGCCTACGACCTGGGCTATGGTCATCTGGGAAATGGCATTACTGTGTGGAACCGGCTGGAGGAAGAATACGGGGACTACAAAACGGTTGCCCACATCGCGCCGGATCGCACGGTGACAATTTATGATGAGGAAATGCCCCAGGCAGTGCGGGAGGAAATCCAGCGGATTGCTGACACTTCGGAGATAACCATATCCGCCACCCAGGACGCGCCGGTGTTCGCCGTGCCGCCCAGGGTACAGGAACCGCCTCAAAAAGAAGAACTGGCAGACCCCTACCCGGAGCTGGCTGCCCAGGTGCTGCGCTTTGTGGGAGAGTTTGACGGTTCCCGCATGGACTATGGCGAAGATGACGCCCAGGCGGTGGAGAATATCGCCCAGCAGCTCCATGACCCCGTTCAGCGGGAAGAAATCCGCAGACTGCTTCAATCCTTCCTGGACCATGCGGACCCGGAAGAAGAAATCGCGGTGGACATCACCCTTTGTATGGAGCAGATCGCGGAGCTGCCACCGATTCTCAGCCCGGAACAGGCGCAAATCGCGGAAATTGCCGGTTATCTTGGAGAGGCTGGATATGCGGCCTCTAATGAACTGATTGAGGAAGGGTTACAGGATTACCATGCCCATGGCGGCAAAGGTAACAGCCAGGATGTTGCCGACTTCATTGAACGCGAGTTTTTGTCTGAGGAGCCGGAACCTGCTTCTCTGGAGACAGCCAAAAAGTTCATCAATGATTTCTGCGAGGCTGAGTATGGCAGCCCAGCCGATTTCAGTGATCTGGAAAAGGTGGGTATTGCCTACACCACCGTCACGGACGAGGAAATCCCCATCCAGGTCAATGCCGATCTGGTCCATTACCGCATAGAGCGTTACCTGGACGGGCAGTTTTTGGAGCGCAGGCAGTATGAGAGCCTGAATGGATTCATCCAAAATGAGCTGATGGAACTGGATTTTGACGACCTCATTTCCGTTTCCGATGCAGAACTGGAATCTATCGGTGCCATGCCGGAGCAGGGTTCAGAGGACTACCGTTTACTCAGCCGCCTCAAAGCTGACTGCGACTACTTCCTGGGCGCTGGCGGACGGGCAGAAAAGCACTTGTGGGCTGGGAACGTGCGGGAACAGATCGCAAAAATGCGGGAACTCTACAACGTCCTGCCGGAAAAACCGGATTGGCTCACCCCGGAGGACATCGACCGCTATGCCCAGCGTATGGAGCCGCGCTATGAAGTGGTGGTTTACCATCACTTTGAAAACGGGTTTGATGAACGGCTGGATTACCAAACGCTGGCGGAGGCGGAGCAGGCAGCACAGAAGTTTGTAGCTGGCACTATGGAGGGCGAGGATGGCTTTGCCTATGATGGCGCTGGTGTTTACGACCTTCAGGAAAGCAGATGGCTGCGGGTTTACGGCAACTTCCCGGATGAACGGGCTATGGAGCAGGCAAAACAAGCCCCTGCCGCAGAGGAACAGCCAGCCAGCCCGGAACAGGCCGATTTACAGCCCCAAAAAGAAGAAACCATTCCGCCGCCAAAACGTCCCCGCCGTGAACGTATTACCTTTACGGCCCTGCACCCAGAGGTTCCAAGGGAGCAGCGCCATGATTTCCACATCACCGATGACGCCCTGGGCCACGGCACTCCCAACGAGAAATACGCAGCCAATGTCGCCGCCATCCGCACCTTGAAACAGATCGAAGCGGAGGAACGGCTGGCCACTCCCGAAGAACAGGAGGTTTTATCCCGTTATGTGGGTTGGGGCGGCCTTGCAAACTGCTTTGAGGAAACCAGCCCCCACTATGGGGAGCTGAAATCCCTGCTGGATTCGGAGGAATACGCGGCGGCCAGGGCCAGCACTCTCACTGCCTTTTACACGCCGCCTGTGGTCATCCGGGGAATCTATAAAGCCCTTGCGCAGATGGGTTTTACCCAGGGCAACATCCTGGAGCCATCCTGCGGCACTGGAAACTTTCTGGGCCTGCTCCCTGCGGATATGGCGGGAAGCAAAGCCTATGGCGTGGAGTTGGATTCCATTTCCGGGCGAATTGCCCAGCAGCTCTACCAGCAGAACGCCAGCATTTCCGTCAACGGCTTTGAAACCGTACAAATGCCGGACAGTTTTTTTGATGTAGCGGTGGGTAATGTCCCCTTTGGGGATTTCAAGGTGCTGGATAAGCGGTACGACAAACACCACTGGCTCATCCATGACTACTTTTTTGGGAAAGCGTTAGACAAGGTGCGGCCTGGCGGTGTGATTGCCTTTGTAACTTCAAAGGGCACGCTGGACAAGGAAAACTCCGCTGTCCGCAAATATTTGGCACAGCGCGCCGATTTTATCGGGGCCATCCGTCTGCCGGACAACACCTTCAAACAGAACGCCGGAACCGAAGTTACCAGCGACATCATCTTCCTGCAAAAGCGCGACCATATCACTGATTTAGACCAGGATTGGGTGCATTTGGACACGGATGAAAATGGAATCCGCATGAACCGTTATTTTGTGCAGCACCCAGAGATGATCCTGGGCGATATGGTGATGGAATCCACCCGGTTCGGGCCAGACAGCGCCTGCAAAGCCCGCGAGGGGGAAGATTTATCCGAGCAGCTTGCCAGCGCCATCCAGTTTTTACAGGCGGAAATCAAGCCCTATGAGCTGGAGAGACTGGACGAGGAGGAAGATAAATCCATCCCTGCCGACCCTGCGGTGCGGAATTTCAGCTACACGATTGCAGACGGGCAGGTGTACTACCGGGAAAACAGCCTCATGTACCCGGTAGAAGTTTCCGTCACAGCGGAAAACCGTATCCGGGGCATGATCGAACTGCGGGAATGCGTCCGCAGACTCATAGAGTATCAAACCGAGGGATACCCGGACGAGGACATCCAGGCAGAACAGAAAAAGCTGAACTCCCTTTACGACAGCTTTACGGCCAAATATGGCCTCATCAGCAGCCGGGGGAACAAGCTGGCCTTTTCGGAGGACTCCAGCTACTGCCTCTTGTGCTCTCTTGAGGTGCTGGACGAACAAGGCAGCCTAAAAAGGAAAGCTGATTTATTTACGAAGCGTACCATCCGGCCCCATGTAGCTGTCACCAGCGTGGATACGGCCAGTGAAGCATTGGCGGTGTCCATTTCGGAAAAAGCCCGTGTAGATATGGACTATATGGCAGAACTGTCGGGCAAAACCCCGGACGAACTGGAAAAAGAACTTGCCGGGGTGATCTACCGGGATATTCGCTGCGCGGAGAACCCGGAGGACATCCTGCCCTCTTTGGCGGATCTGAGCCGTTATCCCCTTGTTACGGCAGACGAGTACCTTTCCGGCAACGTGCGCCACAAGCTGCGGATGGCAAAAGCCTTCCTGGAGGCAGCCCCTGAACATCAGAAAGAAGCCGCCCGCAAAAATGTGGAGGCTTTGGAGGCTGTCCAGCCGCAAGACCTGGGCGCTGGGGAGATCGGCGTGCGCATTGGGGCGAACTGGGTGCCTGTCGAGGTGTACCAGCAATTCATGGTGGAACTGCTCAACCCCAATTACTATGTGCGGGACCGTATCAGGATCATACGCTCCGAAGCCACCGGCCAATGGAGTATCCGGGAGAAAAGCGCCGACCGCAGCAATGTGAAAGCCAATACCACTTACGGCACCAAGCGGATGAGCGCCTATCACATCCTGGAGCAGACCCTAAATCAAAAAGACGTGAGGGTGTTTGACTATATTGAGGACGAGAACGGCAACAAAAAACCTGTCCTCAACAAGAAGGAAACCGCCATTGCCCAGGACCGGCAGGAACTCATCAAGCAGAAGTTTGCCGAATGGATATGGAAAGACATCGACCGCAGGGAACAGTTGTGCGGCATTTATAACGAAACCTTTAATTCCCGGCGGCCCCGTGAGTACGATGGACGGCATATCCAATTTGACGGGATGAACCCGGAAATTGACTTACGGCCCCATCAGATCAATGCGATTGCCCATATCCTTTATGGCGGGAACACATTGCTGGCCCACGAGGTAGGGGCCGGGAAAACCTACGAGATGGTGGCCGCAGCCATGGAGATGAAGCGCCTGGGGCTTTGTACCAAGTCGCTGATCGTGGTGCCTAACCATATCACCGAGCAGTGGGCGGCGGAATGGCTCCAGCTCTACCCCAGCGCCAATATCCTGGTAGCGACAAAGAAAGATTTTGAAACCCAGAACAGGAAAAAGTTTTGCAGCCGTATTGCCACCGGGGACTACGACACGATTATCATCGGACATTCGCAATTCGAGAAAATTCCCATGAGTGCGGAGCGCCAGCAGGCCATTTTGGAACGCCAAATCGAAGAAATCATGCGAGGGATCGAGCAGGCCAAGGCACAGAAAGCGGAGCGTTATACGGTCAAGCAACTGGAACGCACCCGGAAATCCCTGGAGGCAAGGCTGGCTAAACTCAACGACCAGAGCCGCAAGGATGATGTTGTCACCTTTGAGCAGTTGGGGGTTGACCGGCTCTTTGTTGACGAGAGCCATTATTTCAAGAACTTGTTTTTGGCGACAAAAATGAGGAACGTGGGCGGTATTGCCCAGACCGAAGCGCAGAAATCCAGCGACCTGTTTATGAAATGCCAGTATTTGGACGAATTGACGGACGGGCGCGGCGTGATTTTTGCCACCGGCACCCCTATTTCAAACTCTATGGTGGAGCTTTATACCATCCAGCGGTATTTGCAGTACCGGCTCTTGCAGGAGCTGGGCCTGATCCACTTTGATGATTGGGCGAGCAATTTTGGGGAAACGATCACCGCCATCGAGCTATCGCCGGAAGGCACAGGCTATCAGGCTAAGACCCGGTTTGCAAAATTCTATAACTTGCCGGAATTGATGGCTGCTTTCAAAGAAGTTGCTGACATCCAAACGGCGGATATGTTGAAACTTCCCGTGCCAAAGGCCAATTTCCACAATGAGGTCATCAAACCGTCCGAACTCCAAAAAGAAATGATCCAGGGGCTGGCGGAACGGGCAGAGAAAATCCGTGGCGGCGGTGTTGACCCTCATGTGGACAATATGCTGCGCATTACCAATGACGGGCGAAAGCTGGCTTTGGATATGCGGCTCATCAACCCCCTTGCCGCCGATGACCCCAATGGGAAGGTGTCTGTCTGCGCCCGGAATGTATACCGCATTTGGGAACAGACCAAAGAAAAACGCTCTGCCCAGCTTGTATTCTGTGACCTGTCCACCCCGACCAAAGACGGTTCTTTCAATGTCTACGACGACCTGAAAAAGAAACTGATGGACGCTGGTATCCCGGAGGAGGAGATCGCTTTTATCCACACAGCAGACAGCGAAGCCAAAAAGAAAGACTTGTTTTCCAAGGTGCGATCCGGCCAGGTGCGGGTACTGCTGGGTTCCACAGCCAAAATGGGCGCGGGCACCAATGTGCAGGACCGCTTGATTGCCCTGCACGATTTAGACTGCCCCTGGCGGCCTTCCGACCTTCAGCAGCGGTTGGGGCGTATCGTCCGCCAGGGAAACGAAAACGAGGAGGTGGAAATCTATCGGTATGTGACGGAAGGCACTTTTGACGCTTACCTGTATCAGCTCGTGGAGAACAAACAGAAATTTATTGCCCAGATCATGACCAGCAAGGCCCCTGTCCGCGTAGCGGATGATGTGGACGAAACTGCCCTCAGCTATTCGGAGATCAAGGCGCTGGCCACTGGCAACCCGTTAATCATCGAGAAGTGCAACCTGGATATGGAGGTAGCAAAGCTGAATATGCTGAAAGCCAGCCACTTGAACCAGGTGTATGCCCTGGAGGAGCTGGTGTACCGCAAGTATCCCGCAGAGATCACCCAGTTAACGGAGCGGATCGCAGGCTATGAGCAGGATGTGGCGCTGGCAGGAGCTAACCCCAAGCCCAAAGAAGGATTCTGCGGCATGGAGGTGGATGGCAAACACTACGCTGAAAAAGAGGACGCAGGCAAGGCCATTATTGATGTCTGTACCCGGATGACCGGCTCCGATGCTGTCCTTTTGGGGCAGTACCGGGGCTTTTCTATGGTGCTGGCCTATGATAGCAGAAGCAACGAGTACCGGATCACCCTCAAAGGCACGCTTTCCCATACGGTGACGCTGGGCGCGGATGTGTTCGGCAATATCACCCGCCTGGACAATGCCCTGGAAAACCTTGCGGACAATTTGCGAATAGAGAAAAGTTTTCTGGAAGAAACGAAAGCCCAGCTTGAAAATGCCCGCACAGAATTGGATACCCCGTTTGCCCGCGAGGAAGAACTGTCAGAAAAGGCAGCCCGTTTGAATGAACTGAACATTTTGCTCAAAATAAATGAGAAAGAAAAAACTTTGATGGATGATACTCCCGATGAGGGCGAGGAAGCGCCTGCCCGGAAGGTCGTTAGTCTGGAACGGTAAAGGAGGGATTTGGAGATGACGAATGAGGAACTGAATACCAGGCTTTATAAAAAGATGTTTGCGGAACAGGAGCAGTTTCGGGATTGGCTGCTTTCCCAGCCGCCGGCTGAGATTCTGAACCACGCCTACGAGTACACGGTGCGGGAGGACATCCTGACGTCGTTAGAGTACAACGATCTGGAGGATCGTCAGGCCAGGGCGCTGTTAAAATCCAGCAAGCCCTTGAAGCAGATTTTTGAGCGGTGGGAAAACCAGGAAACCTCTTATATGGATACGGTATGGGATACCGTCCAGGAACAGGCCAGGGCGGCCGAAGCCAAACAGAAAGCCAAGGCACAGAAAGAACGGTAATTGCACATTTGCCGTTGCGCTGCGGGACAGGTATAGTATAATAAAAATCGTAACAAGGAGTGATGATAGATGGACGATAACTATTGCCTGCTCCCGGAGCGCATTTCCGAGCAGTTTTCTGAAATTGACAGCGATATTGTGATGGGCTTATCTGATACCAACCCGGAATATGCTGCCTTGAAAAAGCAGTTGAAGGCTTTGCTTCACAACAATCCTTTCATAGCCGATTTGACGGAGAGCAAAGGGGAATTTCAGTGTTCTGCCGAGGAACATGAAACTTTGAAGGAATTTATCCAGTTGTATATGCAGGTTGATAATATGGAACGGGAACACATCTACTTCCGGGGCCATACAGACGCTTTTGCCTATCTGAAAAAGATTGGCGCTTTCAAAACAGAATAATTTATGGGAGCGGCATAGAAATTCTATGCCGCTCTTACATAAATTCAATGTAGCGTTTAGCGTTTCAACGGAGAGTTTCTTGAATATAGCATTTCTTATGATATTATAAAAGCAGGAAGAAGGTGAAATATTGAACGCTCAAAAAACGGGTAATTTAATTGCTACTATCAGAAAAGAACAAAAACGTACTCAGCAGGATTTAGCAAATGAACTTGGTGTATCAAGTGCGGCTATTTCAAAATGGGAACGAGGAATGGGGTTTCCAGATGTATCCCTTATTGAGCCATTAGCTACATCATTGGGAATTACCATAGCAGAATTATTCAAGGGTGAAAGGATAGAAAATAGTGCTGATAACGAATATGAAAGCCTATTAGCAGATGTTGTGAAAACATCAGCTAACGAAATACTTAAGAAGAAAAAAATAATGAACTGGATAATTGCTATTACTGTCGCTGTTCTTTATTTGCTGGTTTCTGTAATATCACACAAGTGGGAGATAACTTGGGTGGTGTGGTTTGCATATTGTTTTTATCGGGTTTTTACTGAATACATTTATAAAAAACATTAAAAGTTATATAAACATATAAAAAGTATATGCAGAAAAAGCCGATTGGAGCAATCCAGTCGGCTTTTTCCATATCTGAAAAGAGTACAGCCCCCTTTACATAGTCAGCTACCCCACACGGGGCGGCTAATCTACGGCTATGTGAAGGGGGCTGTATTTTTTTATGCCTTTTTACGATTCAGAAGCCATCGAACGGGCAAGACGGGTGGATCTGCTCACCTACCTGCAAACCTGCGAACCCCAGGAACTGGTTCATGTGTCCGGTAACGTCTACTGCACAAAAACTCATGACAGCCTGCGGATCTCCAACGGAAAGTGGTGCTGGTTCTCCCGTGGGATCGGCGGTTACAGCGCGTTGGACTATCTCATCAAGGTCAATGGCTATTCCTTTTTGGAGGCTATGGAAACCATTTCCGGCAGGGCGGCCATCCCCCCGCCTTCCTTTGTGCCAGCGCCGAAAGAGGAAAAGCCCAAGCATTTGCTTTTGCCCCAGGCCGCTCCAGATAACCGCAAGATGTTGGATTATCTGAAAGGGCGTGGTATCGACCAGGAAATTTTAGACTACTGTGTGCAGACTGGACGGATTTATGAAAGCCGGAACAAAGGCCATAGCAACGTGGTTTTCGTAGGCTTTGACAAGGAGGGAAAAGCGAAATTCGGCTGTGTGCGAGGGATCAGCGAAGCCCGGTTCCATGGAGATTTAAATGGCAGTGATAAGCGTTTTTCCTTTGCCCTGCCCGCCTGTGTGGAAAATCCGGCGGTCCATCTGTGCGAGTGCGCCATTGATGTCATGTCCTACGCAACTCTATGCAAGCTGAACGGGATCGACTGGCGTCGGCACAATCTGTTGTCCCTGGCCGGGGTGTACCAGCCGAAGAAAAAGATGGAAGAAAGTAAACTGCCCGTGGCGCTCACCCGTTTTTTAGAGGATCACCCCCATGTGAAAACGGTCTATCTCCATTTGGACAATGACGTTGCTGGAAGGCTGGCTGCCAAGGCAATCATGGCTGTCATGCCGGAGGACTGCCGGGCCGAGAACAAGCCGCCGCCCCGTGGAAAGGATGTGAACGATTATTTATGCTATCGGCTGGGGATTCCTGTTCGAGGTGCTAAAGGAAAGGAGCAAGAACGATGAACGAGTATGACATTACGATTCAAGAAACGCTGGAAATGACGGTTACTGTGGAGGCGGAAAGCCGCGAGGAGGCCCGGCAGATGGTGGCCGACCGCTGGAAAAATGGTGAATATATCCTGGACGCGGACAATTTCAAGGACGTGGAATTTTACCCCAGGGGCCGCAGCCGTGACCGGGGCGAGCGATGAACTGTTTTTTAGTGGATTGGTATTCCCCGCAGGGGAATGGAATGTAGCTGTACCAGCAAGCATCGTGTTTGGTCGCCCAAACACCGCTTGTTAGGGGGAGCACCCCCTAATACCCCTTTGAAAGAATGGAGGTTTTCTATGGAAGGATTGTTTTTTGCCATTGGATTTCTGCTGGGCGGCGTGTGCGGCGTACTGGTCATGTGCCTGCTTCAAATCAACCGCCGCCATGAGGAGGACAAGGAATGAGGAAAAGAAACTGCCGCGTACAGGTGCGGCTCGACAACAAAGAATACCAGGGCTTTATGAAGGCGGTACGCAAAAGCGGGCTTTCCCAGGAGGTTTACCTGCGCCATCTTATTAACGGCGTCGTCCCCCAGGACGCGCCGCCGCCCGATTATTACCACTTCATGCGGGAGTTGCACGGTGTGGGCAATAACTTAAACCAGATCGCCCAGAAAGCCCATGTGCTGGGCGTTGTGGACGAACGCCGCTACGATGAGGAAATGAAAAAGTTTGACCGTCTCGTCCGCGACATCACCAAAGCCGTGATCCTGCCCAGGCCGATGGAGTAAATCTATGGCTACCACGTCCATCTGGCGGGTAAACGGCTGGCTGGGGAAAGTGCTCATCTATGTGGAGAACCCGGATAAAACGGAAAACCCCGCCGTCTTTGAAAAGCAGGGCATGGACGGCCAGGAGGCCCAGGGCCTTTCGGACGTGATCGAGTACGCTGTCCGGCAGGAGAAAACGGGCCGGATTGCGCCCGATGAAGAAGGCGCACCGGTCATGCAGCGGTTTGTCTCCGGGGTGAATTGCAGCCCCTCTACTGCCCGCGACGAGATGATCGCCGTGAAAAAGCGGTTTGGCAAGGAGGAAGGCACGGTAGCTTACCACGGCTATCAATCCTTTGCCCCCGGCGAGGCCACGCCGGAGCTGGCCCATGAGATCGGCCTTGCCCTGGCAAAAAAGCTGTGGGGTGAAAAATACCAGGTGCTGGTAGCTACCCATTTAGACAAGGCCCATCACCTGCACAACCACTTTGTCGTCAACACCGTGTCTTTCGTTGACGGGATCAAGTATTACCGCAGCGAAAAGGACTACTTTGCCATGCAGCGGGAATCCGACCGGTTGTGCCGGGAATACGGCCTGTCCGTCATTGAAAACCCCCAGCGCGGCAAATCCAAGCACTACGGGGAATGGCGGGCCGAGCAGGAAGGCCGCCCCACTTATCTCTCCCTTATCAAAGCCGATGTGGACGCTGCCATCCGCCAGTCGATGACGGAACGGCAGTTTTTTTATCATCTGCGGCAGATGGGCTATGAAGTCAAGGTGGGCAAGGACATCACGGTGCGCCCCTACGACCGGCCCCACGGCAGGAAACTTGCGCGCAACTTTGGCGAGGGCTATTCCCTGGAGAACATCCGCAGGCGGATTCTGGCCCAGAGCCGCCCCCAGCGGGAACACAGGCCGGAGCCGTTTCGGTGCAGGCTCCACGGGGATTTGAAACAGGCCAAAAAGGCGACGGGGTTCCGCGCCCTCTACTTCCACTACTGCTATCTGCTGGGGGTGTTCCCCAAAAAGCAGAACCGCCAGACGGGCCATGTGCCCCACGCGCTGCGGGAGGATTTAATCCGGGCAGAGGAACTTACCGACGAGGCGCGGCTGCTTTCCCGCCACCGCATTGACACCCTGGAGCAGCTTAACGCCTATCAAGCCGATGTGGAATCCCGGCTTTCCAGCATAATGGAACAGCGGAAAAGCCTGTACCGGAAACAGCGCACCAAGGCGGTGCTGGACGACCCCGCCCAGCAGGAGCAGATCCGGACGGAGATTGCCACCCTTACGGCACAGATCAAGGAGCTGCGCCGGGAGGTGAAGCTGTGCGGGGATATTGCTCTGCGCTCCGTTTCCATCAAGGATAAGATACGGGCCGCCCGCGAAGAACAGCAGGCCGGGAAAACGGAAAAAGGCCGTCTGGAGCCGGAACGGGCGGGCCGCCCAACCGAAAGAAGATGATTTTTGATGTATAACTCAGGCGATGCGGCGGAGCAAGTGGTACGCATGAGCCTTGAGGGCGCGGAAGTCGCCCTCAAGATCACCGGCGCAGCCGCAAAAAATCTGGCCGCCGCCCTTTACACGGTTTTGAAAGACCAGAAAAAGACCAAGGGCAAAGCCCGCATTGAAACCATGCTGCGGGAGAAACGCCCTTTGAAGGTCTATACCATTAAAAAAGAGGACTGCCCGGAGTTTGCCAGGCAGGCCAAGGGATACGGGATTCTCTACGCCCCTATCCCGGTGCGGAAAGAGGATGACACCATCGACATCCTGGTATTCCAGGACGACGCCGCACGGGCCAACCGGATCGTGGAGAAGTTCAAGCTCACGGTGGTGGATACGGCTTCGATCAAGGAGGATATTGAGAAATCCCGCGAGGAGCGCGGCGGCGAACCGGCAGCCCCGGAGAAGGCCGCGCCGGAAAAGAGCGAGGACGATAAGCTGATCGACGAGCTGATGGAAAAGCCCACCCAGAAAGAAAAAGCCCAGCCGGAGAACCCGGCAGCGGAGAAGAACGCCCCTTTTGCCCCAGCGGCGGAAAAATCCCATCCGTCCGCGCCTACCTTAGAGAACAGCAGCAGCTCCGCAAGGGGTACTTCTGATGGGCCGGAAAAGCCGTCCGTGCGGCAGGAGCTTCGGGAAATCCAGGCCCAGCGGAAGAAAGAGGCGGAGGCCCCTCATCACGAAGAACCGGCTGCGCCCCGGAAAAAGGCGGCCCAGAAAACCACGCGGCACCAGCCGCCCAAGCCCAGAAAGAAACCAAAATCGAAAGAGAGGTAATCGGTCATGAATAACTTTGACGATCTGTTTGAACAGCGGCCCCAGGCTGAGGCCGCGCCGCAGAAGCAGAAAAGCCAAAAAGAGCGCCCCAAGCGCCAATGGTGGCAGGTAAAAGAGGAAAAGCATCGGAAAGAAGCCTACGCCACCCTGGATAAGATTTTCGGAGAGTTCTCCGAGGGTACGGGCAGTATGGAGGCATATCTGGATGTCCAGAGCCGGTTCCCTTTCCACTCTGCCCGCAATGCGCTACTGATTGAAGCGAAGTGCCCCCATGCAGAGCGTATCCATGACGAAAAGGGATGGAAAGACATGGGGGTTACTGTGCTGGAAGAAGAAAAGCGCCTGCCCATCATCATACTGGAGCCGGGCAAGGCGTACCGACGCGAGGATGGCAGCGTGGGCCAGAACTTTTACGCCAAGGAAGTCTATGATATTTCCCAGACCACGGCGCGGGATGAAGCCCAGCCCCAGGTGAGCTACGATGGCCGCCTGCTCTTAAAGGGCCTGATTGCCAGTTCCCCCGTACCCATCCGGGCGGTGGAGGAACTGCCCCAGGGGCGCGGGGCTGTGTATGACCCGGAGCAAAACGCCATCCTGGTAAAAAAAGGCATGGACGCGCCGGACATTTTCCACTGCGTCTCCCTGGAGGCGGCCAACGTACAGCTTGCCCAAAGCCATGAGGGCTATTCCCGCGAGGCGGAGGGCTACAAAGCCTACGCCGTCAGCTATATGCTCTGCCAGCGGTATGGCGTGGATGTAAAGGGATACGACATCTCCAGGCTGGACGGCGTGCTCCAGGGGCAAGACCCCAGGGAGGAGGTTCCGGCAGCCCTCACCGATATGCGCGATACGTTCAAGGAGATGAACGGGCGCATGGCACGGGCCATGGGCCTTACCCGCGCCAGCAGGCAGAAGGAACAGGAACGGTAAAGGAGGTTTTGAAAAATGGAACGACAGGACAAGGTTGTCCTCACCCTGGACAGCTACGAGCACGGGATTATGATCCGCGCCCTCAACGAGCTGCGCAACGATCTGCTGGAGGAACAGCGCGACCCTGGCCCGGTAGAAGATGTGCTCTTAAAAACCATTGACGCCCCATCCCAAAAAGACAGGAAAGCGAAGCGCCGGGATGAAGCCCGATAACAAGGCGGGCG
>OIZU01001115.1_pt1 | contig 16043 bp, 18 predicted proteins | sample 1588661 | NCBI WGS metagenome assembly OIZU01 (sample SAMN03283257) | human gut metagenome | biome: human-associated habitat; material: feces | host: Homo sapiens | place: USA | collected 2013 | reverse complement strand
CTTGCTGATCTCGCCGTTCGCCGTGGTCAGGTCGCTTTTGGTCTGCGCGATGTCCTTCCGGGCCTGCGACAGGTCGGCCTTGGCCTGCGTGAGCGTCCGGTTCGCCGTGTCGAGATTCGACTTGTTGGCTTGGATATCCTTCCGCGCCTGATCGAGCTTCGCCGTATTGTCCCGCCAAGCCTCCTTGTTGTCAGCCAAATCCTGCTGGATTTGCTTGACCTCTTCCGGCGAGACCGCCGACGCGACCGTAACCGAGGCGATGGCCGACCAGCCGGAACGGTTGCCCGCATGATCCACGGACCTCAGCGCATAGGAGTGCCGGGAACCGGCTGCCAGACCGGTCACGAGATAATCGCCCCGACCGGACTGGGTGGCGCTGATGACGGTCATGCCGGCCGCATTGACGCCCTCGCCGACCTCGATATGGTCGAAGTCCGATTCCATCGACGCGCCTGCGGAAGTTCTGCCATCCCAGTGGACGGTCACCACGCCAAGCTCGGACGACAAAACCGGCTTCGACGGTACGGAGCATGGCGTCGTGTCCGATTCGACGGTGGCCACGAAAACGCTCGACCATTCGCCGAGCTTGTCCGAATACGTCGGCACGGCCCTGACACGCACCTCGATTTGCGTGCCGCAATCCAAGCCGCCGAAACCAAGCTGCGTCTTATCAGTCGTGCCTGCCGAATGCCACGGCGCGCCATCCACGTGCCTGCGCCACTCGACGGCGTAATTGCTGATCTCAATGGCGGTATTGTTCGTGGCTTCGGTCACGGCGGACCACGAAGCCGTGGCCAGACCATGCGCGAAACCATCCGAACCAATGTAGGCGTCGGTCTGCACGATCAATCCGAGAGGGGCTTTCGGCACGCGATGGTCACGGTCGGAAGAGGCGGTCGTGCCACCCTCACTACCGGCCAATGACGCGCCACCGGTGATGCCCTTGATTTTCTTCGCCTGACGGACGGAAGCGTCATACTTGATGTCATTCAGAGCGATTGAGCAGGATAAGCCCTCGTTCTGGCGCATGCTCAGGTCGATTTCCTGCACGCGCACCTTCTCGCCGTGGCTGACGGTGGGTGCGGTGATCCAGTCGCCGGCATGATAGTCGATGATCGGCAGACTGTCCACGTCGGAAACGATGAGATCGCGCGTGTACTGGCCACGCACTCGCGCCGCGTCATCCAAAGTGCTCTGCATGAATGCCTGCGCGGTGTCCTTGTCGGACACGCCGCCCTGCGAGGCGTAGGATTCCCACTTGCCCCACGGTGTCGGCGCGGCCGGATTATCCATGCGGAAGAGCAGATTATTGTCACCCTCGACGAGGATGGTGGACGCGAGATCGCTGATGCTTTCTTCGTATGGTGCCTCGCTGATATCGCGAGCAAGCTGGAGCACGACGCTTTTGCTCAGGTCACGGCTCAATGCCGTGCTGTCGGCGTTCCACATTTTCAACGTGCGCCCGCTGGTGCGCCAGTCGCAGCCGCCGCCGTTGACCAGCGAGCTGAGAATGGTCTGCAGGTCGGTGCCCAAGGAATAGTAAAGCGTGTATTTCCTCGCCCATGCCGCGCCGCCCGCGTCCCTCGCGGTGTCGAAGCCGAGCGTCAGGCCGGTGGCCACGCCGCCACGCGCCTTGTTCTCGTCCAAAAGGGTCTTGAGGATCACGCCCGGATTCGACGAATAGAAGGGCCTCTTGCCCTTGTTGTCGCCGTCCGCGAGCAGATGGCTGGAATCATTGTTCTCGGCCTTGGACAGGAGCCAGCTTATCGACTGTCCGCTGTAGGTGACGGTCTTGGTACGGTCGTCGGTCTTGCCGCTGCGCCCAGTGATGACATAGCGAGCGTTGTCAGGCTCGCGATAGCCGGTGCCGTCCGACACTTCCACGGCCACTTCGAGGCCGTCGGTAAGCTCTCGGTCGAATGCCTGCGCGTCACCGGACAACATCGAATACTCGATGCTGATCGCTCCATCATCATTGTGCAGCATGGACGCGCTGAAGCTCACCGGCTCCGCCAATACGCCGATACGCTCGCTGAAAGGCCGGTATGCCACGAGGCGCGCATGAAGGGACTTTGCCATGAATCACTCCCATGATTGCAAAAACCGGCAGGTCACCTTGTCGGTGCCGCCGGTCTGTCTGATATCGAGCCGATAGTCGCCTGAATCGATCGCGGGCCACACCTGCAACGGCTCGGTGGTCCAGTCGACGCCATTCGACGCATCCGTACCACCGGACCATGCGTCGGCATTGGCCGCCGTCCACGCCCTGCGATTGGCCACATCGACGAAGAGGTAAGGTCGCGAGGCGTCACGCTGGCCGCCCCACATGAGATTCGTGCCACTCACCGGATCCGAAATGGTCACACCAGTGGCGGCACCGAAGCGCAACACCAGCGTGGTGATCGGCGCATTGGAAAGCCAGCCGTCGGGAATCCCCTCGGAGAGCGGCACCAAGACGCTCGGGCTGGCGTTCGGCATTCCCTGCCAATACGTGTAGAAGTCCGCGAGCAGTGAGGGGCTTGCGTTCTTCTCCCCCTGCCAGCGCGTCCAATATTTCTGGGTGCTGGGCTTGACACCGCCGGCGAGCAGAAGACCACCAGTCGTGGGAAGGACCTTCTCCTGCCACTGCTCGCCCTGCCAGAACACGTCCGGCAGCAAAAACACGGCGGTTATGACGCGCAGGTCGCGGAACGGGCGTTCGTCATCGTCCGGCTCGCAGCTCGTGCATACCGCCCGCGTCGACATGCTGCGAGAACTGCCGTCATCCAAGGTCTCCGTCTTTCCTATTTTGAGCTTCGCCGCATGCAGGCAACGGGCACGGAAACGCGCGATCAGCGAATCGGAATCCGCGCCCCACGCCGCGACCTTGATTGTCAGCTCCGGCGCGTCCAGCACCGGAATCGAGGACCCTACGATGACGCCGTTGCGTCCGCTCACCTGCACCGTGTCAACGATCGGCGACAGCGACGTGTAATGCGTCGTGCCGACGATGACGCGCATCCGCTCGGAGTCGAGCGGCTGGCCGTTGAGCGAATAGCTGACCTTCATTCGGATTCCTTCCGATTACCATTGCGGCATGGCCGCTGTCTGCAGCCTCTGCTGCGTGCTGATCGATGTGGGCGCTATGGCCGGATAATTAAATGTCTGCGTGATGTTCGTCACGCTCCCACCATTGCCGTAGGCTGCAGCGTTAACGCCACGCGAGGCGTTGGCGACGCCGACGGAATACGAGGCGTCCTGCGACGGAAGGATGCCGGTCAATCGTCCGGCAGCCTTCCTCACCTTCGAAGCGCTCTCGTCGATGCCGACGGCCATGCCCTCGCCGATCATCTCGCCGACCTGATCACGGAACACTCGCGACGGCGAATGGATGCCAAGCCTGCGTTTCACCCAGTTCAACGCATTGTTGGCCGCGTTGACGGCGGCAGTCACGAGTCTGCCTGCCGCGCCTGCGATGCCGGTCGCGATGCCGGTGATGATATTCAGGCCGACGCTACCCCAGTTGACCGAGGTGAAACCGTGCATGATCTGGCCGACCATGCCTGGAATTGAGCCGATAAGCCTCGGAACCGACGCTATAAAGCCGTTGGCCAGTGCGACGAGCAGCTGCACGCCAGCCTGCAGGATCTGCGGGAGACGATTGATGATGCCGCCGACAAGCTGGCCGATAAGGATCGGAACCTTGCCTACCAAGTCCGGCATGGCGTTGATGAGGCCCTGCGCCAGTCCAAGGATGAGCTTCAGCCCGCTGTCGATGATCTGCGGCAGGTTGTTGAGGATACCTTGCACGAGGTTGAGGACGGCGTTGATGCCGATGGGGATGAGCTGCGGCAATTGGGCCGACAATCCATCCAGCAGCGTCGTCAGCACCGTCACCGCCGTGGAAGCGATCTGAGGCAATGCCTGCACGATGCCCTGCAACAGGTTCGTGACCATCGTCAATCCGGTTTGCAGAAACGACGGCAGGCTCGACGTGACCCACGATTGGAACTGGGCGAGCAGTTGCGGCAGGCTCGTCGTAATCCATGTGGTCGCGCTGGTCAGCAGCATCGTGCCGAGCTGTCCCAACGCTCCGAGCACGGGCGGCAGTATCTGCATGACCAGTGCCGGCAGCGTGCTGCCCAATGAGGAGAACAGTTGGGGAAGTGCGGCGGTGATGCCGGTGATGATCTGCGCGATGCGCGGACCAACGTTCTGGATGACCGTGCTCACGGAATCGACCAGTTGGGTGGTCAATCCGTTGATGTCGGCATTGTCCTTGCCGAGCTCCGCGAGCCAGTTCTGCCATGCGGCCTTCATCATGCCGACGGAACCCTCGATGGTTGTCGCGGCCTCCTTGGCGGTGGTGCCGGTGATGCCCATCTGCTGCTGCATGATGTGGATGGCCTGCACCACGTCGGAGAACTTGTCGATGGACAGGTCGCCCATCTCACCGTTGGCCTGCTTGACTTTGTTCGCGTCCTGGATCAGACGCTCCATCTCAGATTTCGTTCCGCCGTAGCCGAGCTTAAGGTTGTCGAGCATGGCGTAGTTGCCGCGCGCCAGAGACTGGTAGGTCTGTTGGATGGTCTCGATGTCGGTGCCCATCTTGTTGGCGTTGTCCGACATGTCGACCATGGCGGTGTTGCCGAGTTCCGCGGCCTTCGCGGTGTCGCCGCCGAGCGAGCTGATCAGCGAGGCGGAAAAGCTCGTGACCTGCGTCATGTACTCGTTGGCGCTCACTCCGGCTGTCCGGTACGCTTCCGCCGCGTATTTCTGCACGGTGCCCGAAGCGTCCTTGAACAGCGTGTCCACGCCGCCGACGGCCTGCTCGTAGGTGGCGTATGCGTCGAGAGCGCTCTTGCCGACGCCGGCCAAAGCAGCGACGGCGGTGCCTACGCCAGCCAGTCCGACCGTGGCGACGCCCTTCAACGCGCCTACGGCCTTGCCTGACATGGAGCTGATCGCATTCCATGCGGTGTCGGCTCCGCTTTTCAACGCTCCGGCCATCCGTGAGGCCACGGAGCTGGCGACGCCGGACAGGCCTGAGAACACTCCGCTCGCCGCCGATCCGACGTTGCGGAAATAACCGCCTATGCTGCCCACGGCATTCTTAAATGGTGCAGGAATCTTCGCGGCGATGCCGTTGATGCGCTGGCCGAGCCCGTAGGACAGGTCGTCGCCGAACTGTCGGGCGATGGCCGCGCCCTGTTTGAAGGGGCTGGCGACCTTGCCTCCCAACGCGGACGCCTTCGAGGCTACCTGGTCGAACGCGCCGCGGGCGATGCCGCCGATCTTGCCGAACACGCCCGCCCCGTCGAGCATGGCCATGTCGGCGTTCGCCCAGCCGGCGCGCACTTTCTCGATCGCACCCAACGCCGGGGCGGCCATCGCCCTGCCGAGGTTTCTGAACGCCGCTCCGAGCGAACCGGCTGTCTTCTCGCTGCTGGCGGCGAGATTGTCCTGAGCGTCCTTGAGCGCCTTCTGCGCGTCCTTCAACCGGTTCTCGGCCTGCGTGGCGCGGTCGGTCATGGTGGACAGCTTCAGCCGGGCCTGTTCGAGCCTGATGGTCGCGGCCTCGGCCTGCGTGCTGCCCTCACCATGCTTGGCGACGGCATTGGCGACGCTCTCCTCGGCGGCACGCACCTGATTCGCCGCCGACCTCTGCTGGAGCATGGCCTGCCGGTATGCGGCCGTGGATTTCGCCACGTCACGCTCATAGGATTTCAGCACATCCGCGCTGAAATCGTTAGCCGACTGTCTGAACCCGTTTTTGAACGCGCGTCCGAACAGTCCACCGCTTTTTCCGCCGTCCATGCTTGAATCGAAGGCCTTCGACGCGGCCTTGCCGCTCGCGCCGACCTCCTTGTTGACCGCGCTACGAAAACCCCTCATCGACGGGAAAACGCTGATGTGCGCGGAACCAAGTTCGCTGCCGAACGCCATGCGGCACCTCCACTATTCAGTTTTGTCCAAATCAGTCCTCGTAGAGCGTCTGGAACACCGGGCTCATGCCCTTGGTCTGTTCGCGCAGCCGCTCACGCTCGGCCTTCTCCCTGTCCGCCCGCAATCGTTTCGCAAGAGAATCGAAAGGCTTCGGATACTCGTCGCCGCCAAGCGCGTAGACGACCGGTATCTCACCCCACCGGGCCGGATAATCCAAGCCGTTGATTTCCGCGCCCGTGTAGGTCGACGGATCGCCGATGAGCTGCTCGAGGAGCGCTATCGCGTCGCCGTAGCGGAGCCTGCCGCCAAGATCGGCCTGCAGACTCCACCCATGCGTCGTGAAATCGGCTCGGATCACGCTCCCGTGGTCGGCGAGCTGGCGGGCGAACCATTGGATTTTCCCAGTGAGGTGCCCTGCGCGCGCACCACCGCGTCGCCATAGTCGGACAGGAGGTTGAACACGACCTGCACCGGTTCGCCGTTCAACGCTTTCGCCTGTTTGTCTCCGGCGAAGGCGCTCAGAATGCGTTTGAGCTGTTCGACGCTTTCCGTGTCATCGGACGTGTTCGACAGTTTGGTGAAATCGTCGATGCTCATCGACAATGGAAGCTTGTACGTGCGTCCGCCGGGCACGAGCGCCCAATACACATCGCCCTTGATGATGTGGCGCACCTTGTAGTTCTGCGCGATGGAGGCGAACGCCTCCTCGTCGTTTTTTTCCGTCCACTGGTCGAAATCCTCGACGGTCGGCTTGAAGTCGGTGGAAGTGGAAGTCATTGTCTTGTCCTATCTGCTTTTCGCCTGCCTGCCGTGGAAAAAGAAGATTCCCGGACCGCGCAGACAGGCGAGATAGGCGGTCCGGGAAGATTTTCGTCCGCCGGTCAGGCGGCGCGTGCGGTGACGGTGACCGTCAGATCGGGTGAGGTCACGCCGCCATACGTGGCGTTGATCCTCGCGCTCCCGGCCGTGACGGCGGTGAGCGTGCCACCGTCGACGGTCGCCACGCCGGCATCCTTGGATGCGAACATGGCCTGTCCGGTCACGTCCACGGTGGTCTCGTCCACATGGGTGGCGACGGCCTTGAGCGCGAGCTTCGCGCCTTGGACGACCGACGGCCTCGTATTGCCGTCAGCCGAAGTCACGGCCACCGCCGTCACGCTTTTGGGTCGTACCAGCTTTCAATCCAGCGCGTGTTCGGATGCTCCGCATCCACATACAGCGGGTCCTTCATCCATTCGACGGTGAGCTCGCGGCCTGTGACCGAGCCACGCTCCTGCTGGTCCGGCTCGTTGCCGGTGACCTGCACGACGCCGGCACGACGATGGACACGCCCGGTGTCGAACGTCTCCTCCTCGTACACCATCCATTTCGCATCCTGGATGATGTCGGACACGTGGTAGACGCCCTGGGCGTCCGGCTCGCCGATGGTGATCTTGCGGGTCAGCGCATTGTTCTCGGCCGGGCTGAAAGTCTGCGTGAGGCTGGTCGCCAACGGCAGCTTCTTGTACCCATCCTGCAAAAACTCCAGCGGGTCGTCGCCGTCGCGCGAATCCTGATTGCCGCCGTCGGACTTGACGAGTCCGATGCATGCGGTCGACCGATTGTATGCGGTCGGAAGTTCCGTCGTCGCCTTGCTGGATGCGATCATTTCCGGCGTGATTCTGTTTTCTGTGGAGTACGGGACGATCATGATGGCTGCGGTGACGAGCGCCTCCACCTGTCCCAGATCCATGCCCTGACTGTCTTTGGCCATGGCGTTTCCTTTCTATGGTTGTCTGATTCCGGCCGTCGAATATTCGACGGTCATGTAGTAGCGGCACCATGCCGCGTCCTCGCCGACCGGGTGCGGGCCGTTGCATCCGTCAGACACGACGGCGCAGATGCGGCTGCCTTCGGCGAATCCGATGAGGATGCCGGGCTCGCCGGTCAGCACGCCGTACACGCGGGCCGCCAGATCACGGCATGGTTTCGTGTCGTTGCGCGTCCATCCGAGCACGTTGACGCCTATCGACCTGTCGAACGTCACGCGGTCGGCGGATTGCGTGCCGCCGTCATCACGCACGACCACGAGCGGATAGGAGCCGTCGTAACCGTCCGGGATACGGTTCCCGACCTGCAGGCCGGGGATGTCCGTGATGTTGGAGCGCAGCCAGCCGGTGAGGAACAGTTCGAGGTCGGGTGGGATGACGCTTGCCATCAGACCCTCGCCTTCTTCAGCGCCTTGGCCAGATTGCCGGTCTGCGCCTCCACGAGCAGGGTCTTCGGGTCGTGGCCGACGACCATGACGGTCGTTCGGTGCTCCCTTTTGACCTCCTCGATTCCAAGGCCGTCGCGGTATGCGCCGGTATCGACCGGAGCGGACGCCTTCGCGTAGGCGAGTGCCCTGTTCGCGGCCAGCGTGGTGAGCGCCTTGACCCCGGCGCTATTGAGAATCTCGTCGAAGAACTTCGGGTTGAAATCGACCGATATCCTGCTTTTCGCCATTTGTTCAGCCCTTTCTTTCCGTCAGACGGCATTCCAAGGTCGGACGCCAGCCAGTGAATGCGTTCGCGTCCTTCGACGGGAATCCGTCGACTTCCCACAAGCGTCCGTCGTCGGGGTCTGTGCGAATCCGGTCGCCGATTCTGATGTCGGCTGTCGAATCCGGGATGGTGAGGTACGCCGTGGATGCGGTCTGCGTGTCGAGCGTGTCCGGCGTGCGCGTGCTGGAGCTGGATGAGAGCGCGCCCATGATGGCGAGCTCGTCCGGCGGCGCGCTCCAGTCCGGCTCGGTCTGCGCCGGATTGTACGGGTTGGCCTTGCGTCTGGCACGTAGTCGCATGAAGCGCGTGGCGCCAGCCATGGCGAAAACGCCGCCACCGGCATCCAGATCGTCAAGCAGGCTCATGGCAAGCCTCCCAGCTTGTATGGTTTGAGCTTGTCCTTTTCGGCCTGCATGAGCGACACCGCATCGTATGACGCGCTGCTGCCGTTGGTGGACTGCGAGGTGACGAGCCCGAGCGGGCTCATGCCGGCACGCTTCGCGGCGCTGATGAGCACCTGCTGCACGTCCGGAGCCTCATTGTATCCCGCGTGAATCTCGTAGCGGATGGCCGCGATGCCAACGGGAAAGCCACCAGACAGCGACTCCACGAGACCCGTCTCCGGGTCATAGGCGTAAGCCAGCTTGTTGCCGTCGCGGTCGGTCAATGATTCGATGCTCGTCACATGACGTGCAGGCAGTCGAATAACCGTGCCGCCACGCGAGTTGATGACGCCGGACAATTCCGTGTTCGGCATGACATGCCAGCCACATTCACGGCGGATGGCCGCCTGCGCTGCTTTGATCCTGAACTGCGCGTCATCCTCGAAGGCCGAGGGGTCGGCAATCATGTCGGGAATCACATTCGCATCATTCATGCCGACCTCCCTCTCAGTGCGTCTTCAACGCGCCTGATGCCACAAGCCCGGACACAAGAGCATTGACACGCTGCGCCAGATCGTTGTACGCGGTCACGAGCGCGTCATACTCCGCCTTCGTCGGGGCAGTGGAGGCCGCAGCCGCGACGGAGGCGTTCGCAGTGCCGGAGATCGTGACATTCGCCAGCTTCACGCCACCAAGAGTGTTCTCAGCGGCGGCGGGAAGCACATACGGAGTGGCAGTGGAACCGCCGGTGACGTTCACCGGATTGTCGTTGCCGTCCACGAAGAGCACGTCCTCGATGTAAGTCGAAGCGTCCACCTTGGCCTTGGATGTGTCGGCCAGCCGATACTGCTTCACGGCTCGCCTCACTTTCCGGCCTTGCCGAGCGTCACCTTGACGAAAGCCTTCGGATACTTGACCTGCAGGGCGAGGCGTTCCTTGACTCGGAACGTGATCTTGTCGTTGGTGAAGTCGTTCTCGTGGCTGTTGGTGGATTCGACGGTCAGACCGCCCTTGCGGTAGATGGTGCCGCCTGCCTTGAACGCGCCGACGAGCACGGTTCCCTTGGTCATCGCCTCGGTGACCACGGTGCGCAGGCCCCACAGCGGCGGGTTCTGCATGATGCCGCCATTGCCGTACTGGCCGGCGAAGAATCCACCGCCGAAGTACTGGCCGTTCGCATCCTTGGACAGGCGGATGGCCTGATAGTCCGCCGGATTGATGACCACGGCGTCGGCGGAGAAGCCGGTCGCGGTGGCGATATCCGTGGTGGCCGCGAAGATGCGGTCGGGGTCGGAATCGTTGGCCTGCGCCTTGGTCTGGATTTCACGGTTCAGGATGCCCCTGAGATTCGGGTCGGTGCCGTTGCCGGACAGGAGCTGAATCTCCTCCTGCAGCTTCAGGTTGTACTGGGCGTGCTGGTTGATCTCGGACACGACGAAAGGCAGGTCGTCGGCCATGTCGTCGGTGATCTTCCACCATGCGGCGATCTCATGCAGGCTGTCGGACACCCAAGTCGGGTCCGGCATGTGAATCTGAGGCTTCTGTCCGCCCTCGGCGACGGTGGTGGCGTTGCCTTCGAACGCGCCGTAGACCGGGTATTTGATGGTGGTGCCGCTCATGGTGCCGGACGCGAAAAGGTCGGCGATGACGAGCGGACGCTCATACGGCCATACGCCGTTCTGATCGGTCTGGGTGAGATACGGCGCGTAGGCTCCGGCCGCTCCACCTGTGGCCTGAGTGTCGGAAGCGGCCTTGAATTCCGGAGTGGAGAACAAGCCTCCCTTGGTGGCGAGCACGCTCAAGCCCTTCTCCTGCAGGGACTTGACGTAGAAGTCGCCGAGGGTCTTCGCCTCGACGCCCTTGTGCTCGGTCTTGGACGTTCCGGCGAGCTTGTCGAGTCCTTCGCCGGCCTCCTTGAACAGGTCGATGCGCTCCTGCAGCTTCTTCGCCTCGGCGTAATGCTGCTTCAGCTCCTCCTGCTCCTTTTCGGTGATGTTATCCATTCCCTTGGCAAGAATGGACTGTGCCGCCTTCTTCTCGACGGCGAGATTGTCCATGAGATTCATGGCACTCCTTTCGGTTAATGTTCCAGCGAGAAGAAGTCGCTGATGGTCTTGTATTCCTTGGCCCACTGCGGGTCAAAGCTTTTCTGGTCTTTCCTCTTCGGGTCATCCGTGGAATCGTCCGGCTGGTCGCTGGAATCATCCGTGGAGCCATCGGCTGAATCGTCGGGCTTGCCTGTGGAATCGGAGTCATCGGTGTCGTCGTCCGGCTTCTTGTCGGCGGAATCGATGCCATCCAAGACCTCGTGCAGACTGTCCAACGCTGCGCGGAGCTTGCTTTCGTTGGAAGCGCTGATCGCTCGTCCGCTCTTCACCTCAAGCACCTCCGCGCCCTGATTCGCGGCCACCTGCACAAGGGAAATCTCGAACAGTTTCACCTGGCGAATCTCACGGTATCCGTCCCACGCGCTCTTGCCGTCCTGCACGAACGCCGTCTCCTCGGCGATGAAGCCGATGCTCATCTGGTGAATGAGCCCGCGTTTCAGCAGGTCGTATGCGCGCTTGCCTTCCGGCAGGTCAAGGTCGAGTCGGGCGGTGACGAGCAGGCCATGCTCGTCCTCCACCGCGCTCAACGTCTCGCCGATGATGTCGGTCGGCTTGTCGTCCTTGTGCTGCCAGTGGATCGGGATGCCCGCGCCGGAACCTTGGAAGTCATTCTGCAAAGTGTCGGCGAAAGCGCCCTTGACGATCACGTCATCGTACAAATCCTTGTCCCACGTCGAGGCGTAGCCGTTGAACACGCCCTCTCCCTGACTGTCATCAATGGATTTCAGTTCGAAGCCCTTGAAATCAAGCCTCATGATGTTTCCTCCTTGGTGAGCGCGTCCCACTCGGAGTGGAATTGCGCGTCATACCGGTAAAGCCGTTTGAATTCGGCGAGCATCGCCTTCGCGTCCTCGCCATTGACCGGATTGTTCTCCTGCGCGTTCTGCGTCCGACCGCCGTCCTGCGGACTGGGCTGGCCACCCTCGCTCACGTTCAACGGCGTGATGAGCTGGTCGCCGCCCGGCACGCGAGGCCAGTCGAGAATCTTGCGTGCCTGATTCGTGGTCATGAAAGGCCTGCCGGTAGCAGTGCTCAGCGCCTGATACTGCTCACTCATCGTGCCACGGAGCTTCGCGTCAACGTTCGCCCTGATGTAGCAGTCCGGCTCGCCAACAGCCTCTGGAAGACTGAGATTCAAGGCTTCCTCAAGCGCCACGATGTACGGCATGAGCTCCACGTTCCACAGCTGCTCCTTGTAGGCGCTGATGTTGGAGTTCGTGCCGGTCCGGAAGCCGACGTTTTCCGGGGAAATCTGGAAGGCGTTGCATACGGCGATGTTGATGCGGTCGCGCGCCTCCAGATCATTCACATCCACCGGTTTGAAGACGTTATCCAAAGGGCGCATCTCCATGCCGTCCTTCAGGACAGGCCAGCCGCCCTCACGGCCACCGTGCTGTATGAAGTTGCGCAGACTGTTGGTGAAATCGTCGTAATCCTCCTGCGACAGCCACGGCATCTCCTTCGGCCTGTAGACGTAGCCTCCGGCCTGCATGCCGTTCTTGGCGATGCCACGCCGGTATGAAGCCATCGCCTTGGCCTCCGCCAAGAGCGGACGAAGCACGTTGGTCACACTGTCACCGAACCGGAGGCCGGAGATGAAGCCGACGTCCAAATGCACGCGCGGGTCGGGCAAATCGAAATGCATGGCCTTCTGGCTGTCCATCGTCAGCAGGTTCACGCCGGTTATCTCGCCGAAAGCGTTGCCGGAAAGCTGATAGCAGTCTGACGGTATGCGACGGAGCGTGAAACGGCCACCGTTTACGCCAAGGAGCATGAGCCACCGGTCATCGAGCAGCATGTCACGAAGCAGCATGCTGATGAAACGGTAGCGGGTCATTCCAGGAAGAGGAGAAGGACGCTTCATCAAATCGGCAAGCGCGCCGTCGGAGACTTCCTCGGCATCCCCATCGGCGTTCTTCCGATACACCTTGAATGGCAGCGAGGCTATATTGCGGGTGATGAAGTCCACCACGACACGAACCGCATACTCACGACAGTACGCGCCGGACGCGTACCCGTAAAAGTCCATGTCGGACGGCCAACTGTCGCCGTTGGCGAGTGGAATGCTGGTCGCCGGCGTCGGATGTGCGTCTGCCTCGGCCATCTTCATGCCGATGACAGCGGCGTTATTGTGGAGGAGCCGGTCAAGGAATCCCATCAATACTCCCCTCTTTGTGAAGAATCTAGAATCTGACCCTCACGCCTTGCGAGGGCTCGTATTTCGGTTTAAGCACTTCAGCCTGCATGGTCTCCAAGGCGTACAATGCCTGCGATTCGGCCACCAAGCCGGAAATCTGCAATGCGGACTTGGTGCGGTCCCACACCTCGACCTCGCCAAGACGCCGGGACACGGCCACGGAAACCTGCTGTTCGATGGCGGGCTGCGGGAGATGCCGTAGCTTGCCCTCACGCACACGGTCCAGGAAACGGCCACAGCACGCGCCCAAACGAAAGCCCTCGATGAGATGCACGTTCCAGCCTTTTTCAGTCAAAGGGTCGATGAAATCGACTGCCGGACAACCCTTCGACTGCACCGCAATCTCACAAATGCCCGGCCAGCTCTCACGAAGCAAATCCAAAAAGTGCGGCACCCACAGCATGCCGTCACGGCGGGCTATCAGCTCCACGTGCGGCAACCCGTCCGCACGCATTCCGGCTGCGGCCACATACGTGGTCTTACGGTCAGCCGACGTGTCCACGGACAGTACGACACGATTATCGTCAGGAATCGTGGAACGCGAGTCGATGCCGCTGGCCCACATTTTCTGGTTGATGAAAGGAATGATGTCAGCCGTGACCCACTGGCATAGGACCTCGGTGCGGAAAGCGGCCTCGGTCATGCCGTCAATATCGGACCGAACCGACATGACGGTCATCGGTCCATAGCCGAGCGACGGATTCGCCTGCCGGATGGCGTCGGCATCATCCACCGGACACTTGTCAGGAGCCGACCATTCGAAATATCCGAAGCTCCCGTCCTGCTCGCCGGACAGGAACACGTCGGCCGGATTGCCACCGTCGGCGCTCAGGCGCGTCCACTCGTCAACAAGCTTTCGCCCCTTGTCCACCTGCTTGCGAAGCGCGACGCTACGATAGTCGCCAGCGTTCGAAATGCCCCACAACTGGCTCGACCAGACGGCCTTCGTGGTCTGGCTGACGGCATTCCAGCCATCATCATTATGCTGTTCACGAAGCTCATCGAACACCACACGGGCAGCGCTCTTCGCTCGAATGTTCTTGTCCGCGCGGACGATATACCGGGCTTTCGAGCGGGTGATGATCGCCTCCTCGCCGTTCGTGTTGACGAATTTCTGCGTCATCGCGGCGAGATCCGGAATCACCAGATCCTCTTCCTCATCGGTCGCCGGAGCAGGATTGCACCATTCCTTGACCTGATTGTAAGGCCCTTTCGCATTGTCCAATGTCTGCGCGGCACCGACCACGAGGAACTTCACCGGCGGCACTCGGTCGGGATGCTTGTTGGAGTCCACGAACAGCCACCATGCGGCCAGAACGCCCATCAGCGTGGTCTTGCCATTCTGACGGGCCACAAGCACAATCACCTTGCGGAAACGATACGAACCATCCTCAAGCAGTTCAAGCGCATGGACGAGCAGCCACTGCTGCCACGGATACAAATGCACGTGCAGCATGATCTCCGCGAACGCGATCACCGCGAAACCATTCGAGGTCTCCTTGGTCAACGGCCTGAGTGGCGGCGTGAAGATACGCGGCAAGGTCACGCCATGCCTCTCATCATCAATGGCACCGAAAACACTCAAATCTTCCGACGCCATCAGACCCTCCAATCAGCCGAAACGCTTCATGAAATCATCCATCGCGATAACCTTGTCGCTCTTCGCTTCCTCAGCCCTGACTTCGGGCTTCTGCCTGGCCGGACGCCCGACCTTCGCTGGAGCGTCCAAGGTCAATCCGAGAGACTGGCAGTATTTCAGGAAAGTCGGCAGAGTCACATTGTCGATCTTCCCGTTCTCGTCAACGAATCCGGTGACACTCAGGAAGTCAATCCGAACAGCCAGTACGCGGGCGGCCGCGACCACTGCGGAATTCACGGCCTTCAGCCCATCGGCGTTCTTCAATGAGCGCTCCAAAGCATCCGCCACATTATGACTCGGGAATTTCACCGACATGCTTCACCTCGAATCTGCAATCGCGCGCGCGACCCCCGGTCAATTTCGTCCGTCGGGGAGAGGAAGAGCAACCACGCGGGCAGTGGGTCGGTTCGGGGTGGTTTTCAGGATTTCACCGCCCCTATCCCGTCGGGGTTGGTTTCGAATGCTGTTTTGAATGCTTTGATTGCGTTTGTGAATCGTGTGATGAGTTCGTCTGTGCTTGGTGGCATCAGCTTGGCGATGGCACGCTCGGAGTCAATGACCTCGTAGCGGTATGTTCTGTTGACGTACACTGGAATGTTGACCGTGAAGCTGCCGATTGGGAATGTCTTGTCGTTAATTTCTGCGGTGAGCGTTAGGTTGACTGGCTGTTGCATTGCTGCCTCCTTGCTCATGCTGTCTGAATCCATTGTCTTGAGAGTGTTCCGATTGGTGCTGGCGGGTCTTGGTTACCTCTGAGCCTGTTGCAGCTGGTGTGGCTTGGTTTGAAGCCTGCCGGATCGAACTGCAGCTCGGGGTGCTTCGAGACGGGGTAGAGGTGGTCGAGGTTGAAGCTGTCATCGGTGGTGTTCTTCGTCGCCTCGTAGTCGATTGGCATTCCGCAGAGCCAGCATGGACGGTGTTCCGCTTTGCATTCGAGGAAGAATTTTTTGCGGTCTTTTTCGAATTGGCGTCCGCCCTTGCGGACTTGACGACTGTAGCTGACCATGTTGCAGTCACCTCGCATTGCGGATGTTTTGTGTGGCATACGCGGTTGGCTTCGATCCAACGACCTGCGGTTTTGGAGACCGCTGCTCTACCTGCTGAGCTACGCGCATAGGTGGGTATGAGTAAAGCCCCTGAGATGTTTATCCCAGAGGCTTTCACACTTATCCTGATACGGAGTATACCACGGGGTGGATTCACCCTACTCCTGCCCGATGTCTATTTAGAAGTGCAACACCCTTGTTGGTCCTGTAATTCTAACAGTTC
>OIZU01001098.1_pt1 | contig 16353 bp, 16 predicted proteins | sample 1588661 | NCBI WGS metagenome assembly OIZU01 (sample SAMN03283257) | human gut metagenome | biome: human-associated habitat; material: feces | host: Homo sapiens | place: USA | collected 2013 | reverse complement strand
ACCCACAGGCTGCTCTGTTTCGTCACTTCCGTATTAAAAACTCCCTGAATACTCATCAATGCACCTGAGATCAGTGCTGCAAGAAATCCCCACATAGTAATATCCCTCCGCAATATGCAATGCAATAAAAAGAGACTGGTTTATCAATTCCAGTCTCTTTATCCTGTTTAATATCAGCATATACGGATCTCGGTATTTTTATACACTTTAATATCTGCTGTTATTTTTCACTGTTTCTGAACTCTTCGTCCTTTTTCTGTGCTCTTTTTTTCTTGATCCACTGAAATCCCTGATAGAGCAGCATTCCTACAATGTAGATAACAATGACTGCACCGAACATATACATCGTGGATCCTGTTGAATTTCCCATACAGCACCTCCTATTTCAGACGTTTTTTAGAAGACTGCGCAGTACTTTTGTTGAAAGCAGCCCCGCTGCATCCGCCGCAGCTTCCACAGTTGCCGCTGCATCCACTGCAGCCCATGTGTTTGCCTTCTTTGGCATTTTTTACATTTTTGTAGATTATGTATGCACAATATCCAAGGATCAAAGCCATGATAATAATATTTGCCAGCATTTCACTCATCCTCTCTTTAAATACTGCCAGTCATATAAAGTGAAAACAGAGGCCGGACACATCAACTGCATCCAGCCCCTTTATTATTTCATAATTTCTTATGCCTGTACAGAACGTTTGGAATAAACTTTCTGATCTTTGTATGGATCTGGTCTGAACAGCAGGAACAGCATTGCGATAAGTACTACGAATCCTACTACAGTACCGATACCAAATGCTCCACCAGTTACGAAAGAACCGATCTGATAGAAGCAGAGGCAAACGATGTAAGCGAATACGTTCTGGAAGAGAATTGCGAACCAGAACCATTTCTTGTCGTTCATTTCTTTTGCCATTGTTGCGATAGCTGCAAGGCAAGGAGAATCAAGAAGGTTGAACATCAGGAAGGAGAAAGCTGCGATTCCTGTCGGGAACCAGCTTGCAACACCTGCTGCAACGTTTACTGCATCTTCTGTATCACCAGCTACGTTAGCCAGGACACCCATTGTAGATACGATAGCTTCTTTTGCTGTGAAACCAGAGATAGAAGCTGCTACCGGCTGCCACTCGCCAAATCCAAGTGGTGCGAAGATCGGAGCGATCACACCGCCGATTGCTGCCATAAGGCTGTCTGCACTGTCTTCTACCATACCGAAGCTTCCGTCTACGAATCCGAATCCACCAAGGAACCACATTACTACGCAGGCAAGGAACAGGATTGTTCCGGCTTTGATGATGAAGCCTTTCAGTCTTTCCCATACATGAAGGAGAACTGTCTTAGCCTGTGGAATATGGTACTGTGGAAGTTCCATTACAAACGGTGCAGGTTTTCCTGAGAACGGTTTTGTCTTCTTCAGGATGATCGCAGCCACAAGTACTGCTACAATTCCAATGAAATACATAAGCGGTGCGATAAATGAGCTTTCCTGATATCCTGCTACTTCACCGGAAATAACACCACCCATCAGAGCGATAACCGGAAGTTTAGCTCCACATGGGATAAAGGTTGCTGTCATAATTGTAAGACGTCTGTCATTGTCCTGTTCAATAGTCTTAGAAGCCATGATTCCAGGAATACCGCAGCCTGATGAAATCAGAAGCGGGATAAAGCTCTTTCCTGAAAGTCCGAAATGTCTGAACACACGGTCCATGACGAACGCGATACGAACCATGTATCCGCAGTCTTCAAGGATAGACAGGAAGAGGAACAGGATTGCCATCTGTGGTACGAAACCAAGTACTGCTCCAAGACCACCGATGATACCATCAACAACAAGTCCCATAACCATGTCACCGGCACCGATCGCTGAAAGTGCGCTTGTTGCTGCATCCTGAATTGCTACTACAAATACATCATTTGTCCAGTCTGTTACAAAGGTACCGACTGTTGTTACAGAAACATAATATACGGCCCACATTACCAGCATAAAGATCGGGATTCCGAGGAACCGGTTCGTAACGATACGGTCGATCTTGTCAGAAGTTGTAAGCTTTTCTTTTCCCTTCTGAACAGTTGTTGAAACTATCTTCTGGATGAATTTGTAACGTTCGTCTGTTACAATGCTTTCCATATCATCGTCATGTTTCTTTTCAAGAGCTTTTCTCTGTGCTTCTACCGTCTGGGCTGCCACACCGGAAAGTTTCATGCTCTCTACTACCTTGCTGTCGTTCTCAAGGAATTTAACAGCGTACCATCTCTTCTTCTCTTCTGAAACAGAATCCGGAAGAACGCTCTTAACTTCTGCTACAGCACCTTCCAGCTCTGCTGAGAAGATATCTTTCGGAAGATCGATTTCTGACTTCTTAGCAACTTTTACTGCTTCATCGATCAGTTTGTCAAGCCCCTCACCTTTCAGCGCAGATGTCTCGATGATCGGACAGTCAAGTAACATTGAAAGTCTCTTCACATCGATCTTGATTCCTCTCTTCGCAAGAAGATCTGCCATGTTCAGTGCAATAACAACCGGAACACCTGTCTCGATCAGCTGAGTTGTCAGATACAGGTTACGTTCAATATTGGTTGCATCCACCAGATCAATGATCACATCCGGATTTTCTTTCAGCACATAGTCACGGCTGACAACCTCTTCCAGTGTATATGGAGACATTGAATAGATACCCGGAAGGTCAGTTACGATAACTTCTTCCTTTGTCTTTTTACTTTTTAATTTACCCTCTTTTTTCTCTACAGTAACCCCTGGCCAGTTACCAACATACTGGTTGGCTCCTGTGAGCGCGTTAAACATGGTAGTTTTACCGCAGTTCGGGTTTCCGGCAAGTGCAATTTTAATTGCCATTCCTTTTTACCTCCTTGTTGTACTACTCTCATGCATAATTATGTATATGCTATTTTACCTGCACACACTGTGCATCATCTTTTCTTACTGTAAGTTCATATCCTCTTACAGTAATCTCAACAGGATCACCGAGAGGCGCAACTTTTCTGATGTACAGCTCGCTTCCTTTTGTTATGCCCATGTCCATAATACGGCGTTTGTAAGCTCCGTCTCCTTCAATCTTGGTCACAACAACAGTGCTTCCAACCTTTGCATCACCTAAAGTCATTGTCGTATCTCCTTTCCTTTAAGCTTCGAAATACAGAATATATATACAGCGGACCCGCCGACCAGCCAGAGGCTAGATCATGATATGCCGCGCCATATCAGAATTAACCGCAACACGTGAATCCTTGATGTTCACGATCACGTTACCACCGATTGCAGAAACAACTGTAATCTCTGCACCTGCTACAAATCCGAGATTCGCAAGGAATCGCCTTGTTTCTTCATTTCCACCAATTCTCTTGATTTCATTTACTTCACCAATATTCGCCATCGTTAAAGGCATAATCGCTACCTCCTGTTCTTTTGCGTATTTGGAATTTGAATGATAATTTTTTTCATTACCAACTTTGGTTCAATAGTTAGTATATTCTAACGTTTGTGCGTTGTCAAGTGTTTTTTTAAGTTTTAAAAAACCTTTGTTTTTCTTTTCTCATTTTTGCTGTTCGGCGCTTACTTTTAATAGTTATAACTTCTACTTTCTGCACAAAAAGAGCATTTACAGAACAATATTATTTGAAAAAAAATACAATCCATGGTATCCTATTAGGTATAAGAATGAATAGTGAGGTGACCGGAATAAATGGCTAAAAATGAATCATCCGAAAATTATCTTGAAGCAATATTGATGTTAAGTAAAAAATTACCTGTCGTACGCTCCGTAGATATCGCAAATGAACTTGGTTTCAAAAAATCAAGTGTCAGCATCGCCATGAAGAAGCTTCGTCAGGAGAATCATATTACCGTAACAGATGCAGGTTTTATTTATCTGACCGATTCAGGAAAAGAGATCGCGAACATGATCTATGAACGTCATGAATTTATTTCAAAATGGCTGATTGAACTCGGTGTGCCGGAGGAGATCGCTACCGATGATGCCTGCCAGATGGAACATGTAATCAGCAAAGAAAGCTTTAATGCAATCAAAGAATATGTACGAACACATTAGTAATCGCATCAAAAAGGCCGAAAAGTTTTATAACTTTTCAGCCTTTTTCTTTGCCCTTTTACAGTCTCTACAGATTTACCGCAGCATACTTCATATGCTGTTTTCTGTAATGAAATCACTTTATTTTACTAATATTATAATGTTGGGGTCAAGAGGTCAAAATCCTCTTGCAAGCAAGCTTGCATCGGCTTTCTGACCTTTTGACCCTGGTATCATATTATTCATCAATGATCTGTCCGTCAAGCGATAAGGTCACAACCTGCCACGGAATAAATTTACCGCTTTCCTGAAGCGCTTTCTTTGCCGCCATCTCGAGACCTCCACAGCACGGCACTTCCATCCGCACGATCGTCACACTCTTAATATTATTGTTCTTAATAATCTCCGTCAGCTTCTCCGAATAATCCACATTATCCAGTTTTGGACATCCGATCAAAGTCACATGTCCTTTGATAAAACGATTGTGAAAATCTCCATAAGCATAGGCACTGCAGTCTGCGGCGATCAGAAGCTTTGCTCCATCAAAATACGGTGCATTTACCGGTGCAAGCTTAATCTGTACCGGCCACTGGGAAAGCATACTCTTATTCACGCTTTTCGCCGTCTCCCTGCCTTCCTCTTCACTCTCTGTATTCTGCGTACTCTCCCCTCTGTTCATCATACGCATACGGGTTCCAGGACATCCCCCTGCAAATGGTTTTACCGGTGCTTTAGGTCCTTCTCCCGCATTCTGCTTTGCAGCCTCTTCCTGCTGCTTTTTAAGCATATTCTGCTTCACAGCCTCCGCATCATAAGCCGCCGCCTCACGCTCTACAAAATGAATGGCATCCACCGGACAATTCGGCAGACAGTCTCCCAGCCCGTCGCAATAATCATCTCTCATCAGCTTCGCCTTCCCATTCACCATAGAAATAGCCCCCTCATGACAAGCCTTCGCACAAGCCCCACATCCATTACACTTCTCCTCATCTATCTGAATAATTCTACGAATCATATTTTTATGTCCTCCTTAAAATTTGACTTTAACTTTTTAGAATTTATATTTCTTAAACTTTACTCATTCATTCTACCCCACAACCGTATCTCATTCCGTTGTTATAACAACACTCCATAGATAAATAAGAATATTTTTCAACAAACTTTCAAGCATCATCACTCCACCATGGAATCCGCAAACAAACTCTCCAATATCGTGTAAATAAAATGCTTTTCACTCGATACCGTTGAATGCGCGGCGGATAGAAAAATAATCGTTTGGATTCTATTTTGCGCAATGGAGATGAGACTCAAAAATTGTGGAAGCCATTGCTGACACAATTTTCGCCCTCAGAGGCTCATCGGAATGATTTGCACAACTTGAATCTGAACGATTATTTTTCTATCCTTTGCCCACCACAACCTTCATCGCTCAAATTTATGCACAAAAAAACCTTGCGGATTCTCTCCACAAGGTTTTCCCTCTTCTCTCAAACTCTATACGAAATCGTCTGATTTAATTATGCAAGTGCCTTTTTAGCAACTTCAGCTACAGCTGCGAATCCAGCTGCATCATTAACTGCCATTTCAGCAAGCATCTTTCTGTTCATATCTACACCGGCAACTTTAAGTCCGTGCATAAGCTTGCTGTAAGAAAGACCATTCATTCTTGCAGCTGCGTTGATACGAGCGATCCAAAGCTGACGCATCTGACGTTTTTTCTGCTTTCTTCCTGCGTATGCTGATGTAAGGGCTCTCATTACAGACTGTTTTGCGATTCTGTACTGTTTAGAACGAGCTCCTCTGTATCCTTTAGCCAGTTTCAAAGTTCTATTGTGTTTCTTCTTAGCGTTCATTCCGCCTTTTACTCTTGCCATTACTTAATCCTCCTTCTATCTTCCTGCCAAATCTTAGAGATATGGTAATACTTTCTTCATGTTCTTTACATTTGTAGAATCTGTGATAGTTGACTGTCTAAGATTTCTTTTTCTCTTAGTAGACTTCTTTGTTAAGATATGGCTCTTGTAAGCTTTGTTTCTTTTAAGTTTACCTGTAGCTGTTGTTTTGAAGCGCTTTGCAGCAGCTCTATTTGTTTTAATTTTTGGCATGATGTTTTCCTCCTTAATATAGATAATTTATTTTTAACGTTTTTCAGTTAAAACCATGCTCAGGCTTCTGCCTTCAAGTTTTGCCGGCTTTTCAATGACAGCAACATCTTTCATCTTCTCAGCGAAATCGTCAAGAATATGTTTGCTCTGCTGCATATGAGCCATCTCTCTACCACGGAAACGAAGTGTAACTTTTACTTTATTTCCTTTTGAGATAAATTTTCTAGCGTTATTCATCTTCGTGTTCAGGTCGTTAGTGTCAATATTCGGTGAAAGACGCACTTCCTTAACCTCGACAGTTCTCTGCTTTTTCTTTGCTTCTTTTTCTTTCCTTGCCTGTTCGTATCTGAACTTACCATAATCGATAATCTTACAAACCGGCGGTTTCGCTGTCGGAGCGATTTTAACCAGATCCAGTTCCGCTTCCTGTGCCAGCTTCATAGCATCTCTTGCTGACATTATTCCTAACTGTTCCCCACTCTCGCTAACCACGCGTACCTCTCTGTCGCGGATTTGTTCGTTAATCATTAAATCGCTAATTGTTGTGCACCTCCAATAAAAAAATAGTGAATAGCTACAGACTATCCACTATCTATTGCATACAATACTTATATCTGGTATTATAAATTCAATATCAAACCGTTAGTCGCCCGATTGCGCTAAGGTGAGAGTGGATACTCTTCTTTGTTGTTCGCTTTACGCAAGTTATAATCTACCACAGATTTTATATGGTGTCAACACTTTTTTTATTTTTTATGAATCACTTTTTTTATTTTTTATGAATCACTTTTTTATACTTCGTTCCCTTCTTTGAATCTGCGCATCATTTCATTTGTCAGACTGAAATCCCCCGGCTGAAGCACAATTTCTTCCCGCTGTACCCACTTTGCATATTTTAGTTCCTGACAGTCCATGGTAATGGTATCATCCCCATCCACCTCACAATAAAATCCAAGGAGAAGGTCATTTGCAGTTCCCCATGGCTGAGATTTATAATAACGGATATTTTTAACCCTGATCCCGGTTTCTTCCATTACTTCACGCATAACCGTTTCTTCTACTGTTTCTCCAATCTCCGTGAAACCTGCGATCAATGCATTATAAGCAAAACCTGTACGATATCTGGTAAGCAGTAATTGATCCCCATTTTTCACGCCCACGATAACCGCCGGCATAATCCGCGGATATGCCACATAACCACAAGCTGGACAACTCATTGCACGTTCCTTGTCGTGAAGCGCCATCCTTGTCCCGCATCTTCCGCAAAACCGGGTGTCTCTGTACCAATCCGACAAGTGTTTTCCTGTCGTAGCTGCAAAGACCTCTTCGCATGGACCGTTACCTGCTTTTCGTATACTTCTCTCTTCAACGTATGCATACCCCTCCGGAATCAAGTCTTCCCGAAGCTCCTCGTTCCACAGAAAATACTCAATGTCGTCCACCCTAAAAAGATAGGTATATTCCAGCTCTTCCGGCATTTCTTTCTTCAATGGGAATGCTATGATATGATTGTCGAATTTTTCTGTATGAACCAGCACCTTTCCATTGTAGATATTTAAAACAGGGCTGTTCTCCTGCACTTTGGCAGCTGGATTGTATTCATTGTATAATTTGTGTGGATAAATATCCTGTATCATTGGGGCCTGCGCTGGCCTCTGGATGAAACTGCACTGTAAAAGCCGGAATGTTTTTATAGGCAATCCCCTCGCAGCTGCCGTCATTCATATTGACATGAGAGATCGTTCCCACATCCTCTGGAATACTTTCAACGGCATAGCCATGGTTCTGACTGGTAATAAAGACCCGGTCCTTGGATAAATCCTTAACCGGCTGGTTCAGCCCGCGGTGTCCGTATTTCATTTTACGGGTTGTCCCACCCATTGCCAGCGCCAGCAGCTGATGTCCCAGACAGATGCCAAAAATCGGTTTTCCATATGCGATAAAGTCCTGAATGTTTTTAATGATTTCCACATTGTCTTCAGGGTTGCCAGGTCCGTTACTCAGCATGATACCGTCCGGATTCAGTCTTCGGATGTCATCGACTGTCGAGCTGGCCGGCATAACCGTCACATTACAGCCCTGCTGCAAAAGCATTCTGAGGATATTATGCTTGTAGCCGTAATCCATAAGCGCGACATGGTTCGCGCGGTTTTCACGGGTATAGAACCATCCCTTTTTCTTCTGAGTTACAACCTGTACTGGATTGACAACCTTATAACTCCGGATCTGCTCCAGCAGCTCCTCTTTTTTCTCATATACATCCTCGGTGGTGATGGCGCCGTTCATGGTACCAAACTCGCGGATCTTGCGTGTCAGCGCGCGGGTATCAATATCCCAGATACCGATTTTCCCCTGCTTTACAAGAAAATCATTGATGGTGGCTGTGGTTCTGAAGTTTGATGGCTCTTCGCACCATTCCTTTACAATGTAGCCATTTACCCAGCTCTTTTCAGACTCCATGTCGTCGTTATTGACCCCATAATTTCCAATAAGCGGATAAGTCTGAAGCACGATCTGTCCATAATAGGACGGGTCTGTCAGGACTTCCTGATATCCGGTCATTCCGGTTGTAAAGACAATTTCCCCAATGGTGGTGCCTTCGCAGCCGAAATTGTAGCCTTCGAAAACCGTTCCGTCCGACAGCAAAATGTAGGCGCGCTTGTCACGTTTAAAATAAGACATTTTCTCCTCCTCTATTTTTCCTTCAACTTTTATACTTACAAAAAGAGAATAATGCAGGCAGCATTATCCTCTTTAAAATATTTCGTTTCCCTAAACAGCTAACTCTTCGCGATCTGGGCCAACGCCGACGTAACCAACAGTGGTTCCGACCAGCTCTTCAATTGTCTTAATATATTTTTTCGCATTTTCCGGCAGGTCTTCAAGCCTCCGGATTTCTTTGGTGGAACACATCCAGCCCGGCAGTGTTTCATAAACCGGTTTTACACGTTCCAGCTCTTCGGTGTTCGGGAAATAGTCAATGACCTCACCATCCAGCTCATAGGCAACACACACCTTAATTTCCGGAAGGTTATCCAGCTTATCAATTTTACACAATGCCAGCGTATCAAATCCGTTGATTAAATTTGTATATTTAAGCACCGGGATATCTCACCAACCCAAACGTCTGGAACGTCCGGTTCTGGCCCCGAACTCATCATCCGGTTTGTCGCCTTTTCCCCGGATCAGGTCAATGTCCCCTTCAAATTCCTCTGTCGGGAAAGGTCCTGCTCCTACAGCGCTGGAAAAAGCCTTGGCCACACCGATGACACGATCAATTTTTTTAGCCGAAAAACCGCCGCTTACAGCCGCATAAGCCGCTGTTGGATTAGACGATGTCACATAGGGATAAATCCCCAGATCAATATCTTTCATGGCAGCCAGCTGGCCTTCAAATAATATATTCTTATCAGCGTCAATATAGCTGTGCAGGTAACGGATCGGGTCCACAATCATGGATGCAAAGCGCTCTGCCCATTTCTCACATTTTTCATAGAGAAAATCGACCGTATAATCCTCAGCGCCATAGGCCCTCATCTGATTGTTGATCACCGGAAGAATGGCCTCCAGCTTCTTTCTTGCAGAATTTAAATTGAGTAAATCCTCAAAACGCAGGTTTTTGCGCAAAGCCTTATAGGAATAAGCCTGGCCAATCCCGCGTTTGGTGGTGCCAATACCACCGGCTGCTTCCATCAGCTCATCCAGTTTCTGATGATACGGCATTAAAATATGCGCCTTACCGGAAATTTTCAGTCCGCTCATTCTGACACCGGCATCTTCAATCTGTTTGATTTCATCTTCCAGAACATCCGGATTCACCACGGTACCGGTACCGATCAAGCACTCGCCACCTTTATTAAAGATACCGCTTGGAATCAAATGCAGCTTGAACACACCGTGCTCGTTGATAACCGTATGTCCGGCGTTATCACCGCCCTGGAAACGGACGATCAGATCACAGTCCCTTGACAGGTAGTCAATCATCTTGCCCTTACCTTCGTCGCCCCACTGTGCTCCAACTAATACAGAAATTGACATTGTATCATTCCTTCCTCAATATAAGAAGCAGCTCCTTATATCATTCGATTCATTTGCATATTCATACATAATTTATGCATCTCTTTTGAGACCGCACATATTATACCACATAATTTTTTCCTTGTCTCTAAAAACCTCTCAAAATCTGAGCCTTAAGACAATTTTGAAAACATTTAATATGCTCTGCTGACGATTTACTGACAATTATTTTGAAAAATAGTATTGCATAGATATTTGTTTATTTGCTCAGCAGCCTGTTTTTTATCGTCGGCTGTTCCATCTTATTAAGGCTTAAAATCAAAAATCCCTGCTATTTGTCCGCAGAAACCGTGTCTGCCGGACAGCGCAGCAGCGCTCTGATGGTATTCTCCTGGATTTCCTGAACCATCTCATCAAACATCGCGAAGCCTTCCTTTGTATATTCCTTTACCGGATCATTCTGTCCATAGCTTCTCAGGCCGATTCCCTGCTTCAGCTGATCCATATTGTCGATATGATCCATCCAGGCCATGTCTACTGTTTTTAAGAGTATCTCCCGCTCGAGCGCATCCCGTTTTTCTCTGCCGAGCGCAGTCGAGAGCTTTTCCAAATGGCTGTTAAAAAGCGATGCGATTTCCTGCTCCAGTGCGGCGCGGCTTTCAAGGGTGTCGATAAAGCCAAAATCCATCTCTGGAAAAAAAGACTTACCAAGAGCTTCCTTCAGTCCCTCAATGTCCCAGTAATCCGTGATCGGGCCGCTCATAAAAATATCCAGCACCGATTCAAAAATACGCTGCCCCATGGAAAGAATCTGGTCGTGTATGGCTTCGCCGTCCAAAACCTGCTGGCGCTGCTTATAGATGATCTCACGCTGCCGGTTCATCACATTATCATATTTCAAAACATTTTTGCGGTCGTCAAAATTCTTGCTCTCCATTTTTTTCTGGGCGTTTTCAATTCCCTTTGTCAGCATTTTACTGGTGATAGCCTCGCCCTCTTGGAGATCAATGGCCTCGCCCAGCTTTTTAATCCGCTCATCTCCGAATATCCTCAGCAGCGGGTCCTCCAGCGACAAATAAAAACGGGACTCTCCCGGGTCGCCCTGACGGCCTGAACGTCCTCTCAGCTGATTGTCGATCCGCCTGCTCTCATGCCTTTCTGTTCCGATCACGTATAAGCCGCCAAGCTCCTGAACGGTTTTGCCCAGGCTAATGTCTGTACCCCGGCCTGCCATATTGGTCGATATGGTCACAGCGCCTGCCTGTCCAGCCTTTGAAATGATTTCTGCCTCCAGCTCATGATACTTTGCGTTTAACACGGTATGCTCAATCCCTTCTCTTTGAAGGTAGCCGCTGAGCTCCTCTGATTTTTCAATGGACACAGTGCCGATGAGAACCGGCTGCCCCTTTTTATGGCGTTTGAGGACATCCTGGGTCACTGCCTCAAATTTCGCCGCCTCGGTCGCGTATATCTCATCCTCATGGTCGATTCGGATCATGGGCCTGTTGGTGGGGATCGTAACCACATTCAGATTATAAATGGAAGAAAACTCATCCTCCTCTGTTTTGGCTGTACCGGTCATTCCCGCCAGCTTGTCAAACATACGAAAATAATTCTGAAAGGTAATGGCTGCAATGGTCTGTGTCTCGGCATTGACCGGGACGTTTTCCTTTGCCTCGATGGCCTGGTGCAGGCCATCCGAAAACCGGCGTCCCGGCATAGTGCGCCCCGTAAACGCATCCACAATCACTACCTCGCCGTCTGCCACAATATAGTCCTTGTCCAGCTCCATCATCTTATGGGCATAGAGTGCCTTGTTAATACAGTGGAAAAGCTCCATATTGACAAGGTCGGCAAGGTTGTCGACACTAAAGAACATCTCTGCCCGTTGGATGCCTATTTCTGTCAGCTGGACAGACTTCAGCTTTTCATCCTTTTCATAATCCTTTTCCTTCAGCATTTTGACAAAACGGTTGGCAAGGCGGTAAAGCTTGCTCTCTGGCCCGCCGGGGCCCGCGATAATAAGCGGCGTCCGCGCCTCATCGACCAGCACGCTGTCCACCTCGTCAATAATCGCATAATGAAGGCCCCGCTGGACCTGGCCGTCAAGGCTCAGGGCCATGTTGTCTCTCAGGTAGTCAAAGCCAAACTCATTGTTCGTGCCATAAATAACATCCGCAGCGTAGGCCTCCTTCTTTTCCTCTGGCGTTTGCCCGCCAATGACAAGACCGACCCTCAGCCCCAGGAACTCATGGATTTTACCCATGAGCTCCCGGTCACGCTTTGCCAGATAGTCGTTGACGGTCACCACAAAGACACCCTTTCCGTCAAGGGCGTTGAGATAGGTTGGCAGGGCCGCCACCAGGGTTTTCCCCTCACCGGTTTTCATTTCCGCGATATTTCCTTCGTGCAGCACCAGTCCGCCGATGAGCTGAACCGGAAAAGGTTTAAGGCCGATGGCCCGGTACGCTGCTTCCCTGACCACCGCAAAGGCCTCTGTGATCAAACAATCCAGTGTCTCCCCGTTTTTCAGCCTTTCCCGGAATACATGCGTCCTATCCCTGAGGGCGGTGTCACTCAGCGCTGCGGTCTCGCCTTCCAGTGCCAATATCTTATCCGCTGTTTTCTGAAGCCTTTTTACATCACGCCTGGATGGGGCGAAAATCTGATTTAAAGCTGCCAAAATACTTCTCCTTTGTCAATTGTGATTCTACTCTCTGACCAGTCAGTCGACATACGCTGTTTTGTATTGGAATTCCTTACAATAGGCGTCAACCTTTGAATTTCTCTTGCAATGTACTACTGTATTGCCTCTGTTAAAAAGCCAGTCCCCCATAATCTCAGGATCGTGCAAAAGCACGACCTTTTTTAGCCTTGGACACCCGTGAAAGGCCCACTTCTCAATGCTCCTGACACTTTCGGGAATATGGATGCTTTCGAGAAACTTGCACTTTAAAAACGCGCTGTCCCCTATGGTCAAAAGCCCATCCGGCAAGGCCGCTGATTGAAAGGAACAGTTCACGAAAGCCTCACGCCCGATTATTTTCAGCCCTGGCGGCAGGGTTACCTCCCGCAGCTGCTTACAGCCATAAAATGTCCGAAAGGCAATGACCTCAATCCGCATGGGAATCGTAACTGCCTCAAGACTATCGCAGTCAATAAAGGCATTCTCGCCGATACCCTCGAGGGACTCGGGCAGCTCGATATGCTTCAAAGCCCGGCAGAGCTTGAAGGTTCTTGACCGGATGACCCTGAGAGTTTTTGGAAGATTGATCTCACGCAGCTTCCGGCATTCCATAAAAGCCGCCTCGCCAATCTCCTGCACCGATTCCGACATATTAACCGACACCAGCTGTGTGCAGCCCCGGAATGCGCTTTCTCCGATTGACATAACCGGGGCCGCAAGCTCCAGCCGGTGAATTTTTGTGATATTCATGCAGGCCTTTTCCCCAACGCTTTGATACTCACTCCCAATGACCAGGTGCTTAACCTTATTCTGCCTGGCAACCGCTGTGGTGTAAACCTTCCTGTTCTGTCTATTGGGTTTAGAGGTGCGCCAGCGGGCGCAATACTCCCTTTGATTTGTACATTTTATACTTTCTGCCATTTTATTACCTTTCTCTATCAATCAATCCGTATTTCACCTTGATCCGCTCCAGCTTTTCTATCAATGGCCTGGCGCCGAAAAACAGAAAAATGACGGTTGAGACTCCATAAATCAGGTTAAAGGGGGCGCCGGAAAAATAGAGGGGCAGCGCCGACCAAAAGGTTACCTCACTCTGGTACATAAACACACTGGCTGTGTCCATTATAAAGCCGTAAATAAAAAAGGTGGACAGAAATCCAAAGAGGCACAGCGGCCCCTTTTTCATCGTTAACCTTCCCTTTTTAAACAAAAGCCCTGCCAGAAACCCGATGATACCCGTGGCAAACATCTGCCAGGGCGTCCAGGGACCCTGGGTCATGAAAAAATTTGAGGCAAACATGGACATCGCCCCCACTAAAAAGCCAGACTCGGCGCCAAAGCAGATACCAGCCACAATGACGACGGCGATGACAGGCTTAAACTGCGGCAGCATAAAAAATGCCGCGCGCCCCGCCACCGCGATGGCCGCTAAAAGGGCCAGTACAACCAGCTCCCTGGCCTGGGGCCTCCGTCCTTCAAAAACCATGATAAAAGGCACCATGGAATAAACCATGATCATCATGCTGATGAAAAAATACTTTCGATCCCCAATGCGGATACCGATAAAAATCGTGAGGGGAATGAGCACAAGGATCATCAAAAGCGCCGCCCAGGTCCGCTTTGAAAGCTTTCGATCCGTTGGTTTTTCAACCAGGCTGCCGTCAGAGGGCCGTACCCACAGCTCACGGTCGCTCCGGACTGGCGCCGCGTTCTCTCTTTTTTTTACCTCAATTTTTTCATCTGTCTTACTTCCATCCAGAAAGTCATCCAGAAACCGGTCTAAAGATTCATTTGGCAGCATGTAATCACATCCTTAACAGTAATAGCATTTTCAAACAGATGCCTGGACAGACGGTTGGCAGAGGTGGTATAAAAGCTGTTTCCTGAAAAAAAGGCTCTCGGAGTGTTCGCAGTCACCACATTCCCCTCAAAAAACAACCCGCAGGTATCTGCATACTGGGCGCAGAACTCTACATCGTGCGAAACCATCACAATGGTCACGCCGTGTTCCTGGAGTCTTTTGAGAATCTCAGCCAGCTCTCGCTTAAAGTGGTTATCCAGCCCCTTTGTCGGCTCATCCATCAGAAGAATACGCGGTTTTAACAGCATGATTTTCGCCAGGGCCAGACGCTGCTGCTCGCCGCCGGAAAGATCATAGGGGTGCTGCTGCATCAGATGTCCGATGTGCATCAGCTCCGCCATTCCCTCAACCGCTGTGCGCTTGTCCATATCGCTGTCAAATTCTGACCGCTTGCGTTCACTGGTACCGCCGATGGCCTCAAACAAATCCATTTCCACTGTTTTCTTCACAAAAAGGCTCTGGGGATTCTGGGGCAGTACTCCCAGGAAGCCATGAAACAGCGCCTTGTCCGAATATTTCCGAACCTCTTTTCCTTCAAGCTTTACCGTCCCCCGATAGGGGCGGTTAATGCCTGAAATCAGAGACAGGGTGGTTGTTTTTCCGGTGCCGTTGCCGCCTACCAGGGCGTACAGCTGCCCTTTCTTTATCTTCAGTGACAGGTCACGCACCACATCCGGAAGATTTCTGTCATACCGGAACCACACATCCTTCAGCTCAATGACGGTGTCAGCCGCCTCAAAAGGGTCTGCCTCAATGGGAATACTCTTTTTCTCCACTGGCTTTCCCTCAAACATCTCCGACAGCCACTGCCGTCCCTCCCGCACAGTCAGCGGGCAGGGTATTTCACTGTCGACTCCGGCATAAATCTGCATGGGCGCAGGCATGGATAAAAACATATCATGGCCCATGCCTCGCAGCTTTTTTCCGATCTCCCGCGGCAGCCCCTGAGCGATGACTGCGCCCTGGTCCATGACGATCACCTTGTCTGCGGCCGGAAAAATATCCTCAAGCCGGTGCTCGGTCATGATAATGGTCGTGCCAAGATCCCGGTTAATTTTTTTAACCGTTTCTAAAAAATCTGAAGCTGCAATGGGGTCAAGTTGAGAGGTCGGTTCATCCAAAATCAGCAGTGCAGGGTGCATGGCCATGATGGCCGCCAGGTTTAAGAGCTGCTTCTGTCCGCCGGACAGCTCGTTCACATTCCGCCTGAACCACGCCTGAATCCCAAAATAAGAAGCCATCTCGGCTACCCTCAGGCGGATGGTCGGGGTGTCATAGCCCAGACTTTCAAGGCCAAAGGCCAGCTCGTGCCATACCTTATCCGTCACAATCTGATTATCGGGGTTTTGCAGCACAAAGCCGATTTCCGAGCTCTGTGTGCGGGTATCCACCGCAGAAAGCTCCTGCCCTTTAAAAAGGATCTCCCCTGTCCGCGTGCCGTGGGGGGCGAGCACGGTTTTAAAATGCCGCAGCAGCGTACTTTTGCCGCAGCCGCTCTTGCCGCACAAAACGACAAAATCCCCGTCATTTATCTCCAAATTGATGCTGCAAAGCGCCGGATTCTCCATTTCCGGGTAGGTGAACATCAAATCTCTTATTTCTACTTCTCCCATATCCTTTTTGAGCAGCCAAGCTGCT
>OIZU01001090.1_pt1 | contig 16424 bp, 23 predicted proteins | sample 1588661 | NCBI WGS metagenome assembly OIZU01 (sample SAMN03283257) | human gut metagenome | biome: human-associated habitat; material: feces | host: Homo sapiens | place: USA | collected 2013 | reverse complement strand
CTTTTGCCCCATTAACTTCAAAATTGTACTAAATTTCCCCCAGCCATTCCGCGCAGATTATTTTGTACAAAATAAAGTACTTGACAATTGGTACAAAATGTGGTACAATAAAATAAAAAGATCTTAAAGGAGGACACAACATGCCACTAGCACAGGTAGTAAAATATTACGCTCACGGAAAAGAATATTATGGTTATCACTATGGAGACAGATTTAATTTTACAAATGAAATCGAATTGTACGACTTACTTAGAGAATTAAGATTAGATGGTATAGTGTACAAGTCAGATGTACTAGAAATTAACTTAAATACTGTAAGAGAAGATTACAGACGATCACTATCATATTGCAAATACAAAGATCAATTAATAACAAAATATCAGATTTATAACTATTTGATTAACAGATGTAATAAAACAAAATCTTTACTGGATGCTTTATTTTTGAACGTAACACAATTAGAGGTAGAAGTTACTTTATTAAGATATGAGTACGAACAACTAATAAATGAAATATCTGATGAATTACAATGCTTTTATTATAGCCATGTATTATGCACCAAAAAATGCCCTGATTTTAGATATTGTGAATACTATGTAAAGGAGGTGAAATAATGGTAAAAGTAAAGAAATTAATTTTTAATCGGTCTGGAAAGTATTATGGAATCAAAGCCTGTATACCTAACGAATGGGCGGCATTTTTAAACATTACTCCAGAAGACCCAAAAGTGATAATGGAACTTAGAGAAAACAACATCATCATAAGGAAGGGTGAATAACATTGGCTACTAGAAGACAGACTAAAAAAGTATCTGCTACTGTCAAAGCATACAGAAAAGAGAGATCAAGAGTATTAGCGACAGTAAGAAGATATGAGAAGCAGGGACTATATGTTGATTTTGTAGTCCCTAATATCCCAAAACGAATAACTCAAGCATCCGTAAGAAGATTAGCAAAAATAACGCCAAAGAAGATACAGGCTCAAACCTACCAACTAAATGAATTTGGAGAAGTAGAAGCCTCATTTTATCAGTTTAAAAAGAAACAAAGAGAAAAGATAAAAATAAAGCCATTAGATTTATACGATGAAATACCTCAAGAATCATATATGGTAATAGCCAATTTTAGAAGTTATGTGAATAAGTTTAACGAATGGGCAAGGGGTATAATAAACTTATGGTTAGATAATCTCCTTTTTAAACACACAGAAGACGAAGTTGCTGGTATGATACAAAAGGCAGGTGAATATGGAGAACTTATAAATTATAAGGTAGTTTATACAGAGAAACTTTTTAATGCCTTGGCATCTATGATGGATTTTATGGAACTTGGCCCTATTGAAAGAGAAAGTATGATAGAAGCGTTAGAATATGAGGAGAATTACGAAGTATGAATATAGAGAGTTGGAGTGTAGTTGATGAAGTGCGGATTAAAAAATTTAATTATTATGCGTGTGATTTTGAGACAACTGTTTTTGATGGTCAAACCTTTACAGAAGTGTGGTCTGCTTGTTACGTTAAATTATATGACGATGCTGAACCTATAATAAGAGGTAGCATAGAGGACTTTTTTATTGATATGTTTAACTTGTCTGGTAACAATATATTATATTTCCACAATTTAAAATTTGATGGATCCTTTATAATTGACTATCTATTAAGAGAGCATTATGTTTTTAACAGGGTACCTGAAAAGGATATGGAAAACAATCAATTTAAAACGTCTATATCAGAAATGGGTCAATGGTATAACATAATTATAAAAAAGAATAACAAGGTAATAGAGATCAGAGACTCATTAAAGTTATTGCCCTTTAGTTTGGACAGAATTGGTAAATCTTTTGGGACTACTCATAAAAAATTGGAAATGGAGTATAAAGGTTACAGGTATAAAAATTGCCCTATAACACCAGAAGAAAAAGAGTACATAAAAAATGATGTTTTAGTTTTAAAAGAAGCCTTGGAAATTATGTTTGATGAGGGGCACAACTCAATAACGATTGGTAGTTGTTGCCTAAAAGAATTTAAGTCATTTTATGATAAAACTGATTATAATAATCTTTTCCCAAATTTGTACGAAATAGAAATTGACGGAAAATACTGTCAAGAGAACGCAGGAGAATATATCAGAAAAAGTTACAAAGGAGGTTACTGTTATCTAAAACCCTCATGCGCAAACAAAATAATAAAGGGAGGACTAACATTAGACGTTAACTCTCTATATCCAAGTATGATGCACTCCATAAGTGGTAATTATTACCCAGTAGGAAAACCAAGATTTTTGGATAATTACTATGAGTTTAAAGAAAAGATAGAACATTCTGAAAATTTTTTATATTTTGTTAGGTTTGAATGCAGATTTAAACTGAAAGAAAATTATCTACCAACTGTACAAATAAAAGGAAATATGTTATACAAAGGAAACGAATATCTAGTAACATCTAATATATATAATAAAGGTTATTATCATAGGTATTATATTGATTTGGAGGGAAACGTAAAAGAAGCAAGAGTAACATTAACAATGACAAAACCAGATTTTGAAACATTTTTTGAGCATTACAATGTATATGATTTTAAGTTTTTAGACTGTTGTTATTTTTGGACACAGAAGGGAATTTTTGATGAGTACATTGACAAGTACCGCAAAATAAAAATGACCTCAAAAGGTGCAAAAAGAGAGTTAGCTAAACTATATTTAAACAATCTATATGGCAAAGAAGCCGCAAGCACAGACAGCAGTTACAAAATACCCTATTTAAATCCAGATAAAGATTGTTTATCTTTTGATCTTGTGGAGGAGAAAGAAAAAACTCCCGGATATATTGCGATAGGTAGTTACATAACATCATACGCACGCAACTTTACAATAAAAGCGGCACAGAAAAATTATGACAATTTTATTTACTCGGACACAGACTCAATACATTTAACCTCCTGCACGCCAAAAGCTGTAAGAATCCACGACAAGAATTTTTGCTGTTGGAAAAAAGAGTCAGAATGGGATAAGGCAATATTTGTGCGTCAAAAAACTTATATAGAGAGAGTTATCAAAGAAGAAAAAGCGTGCAAGCCAAAAATAGAAATAAAATGCGCAGGGATGCCGGAACGTGCAAAGCAAAATTTTTTGGCTGAGTATAAAATGGAGGATTTTAAAATAGGCCTGCGCGTAAAGGGTGCATTAAAACCAAAAAGGATCAGAGGAGGAATAGTCTTGATAGATAATTATTACGAAATGCGTAAATAATATTGACATATTGTAATTAATATGGTACATTATAATTGTAGCAAGAATACTGTCAAAAATAAGAAAAGGAGAACAAAAAATGAAAAAAATCACAAGAACAGTAATCACTCACTCCATAACTTTTGCGGAAGTTAATGGAACAAATCTTGAAATTTTTGAAACAAGAGAAATGTCAGAAACACCGGGAACAAGGTTTTTATCTGCATTATCAAAAGAGAGAAAGAAACAGGTGGTAGTAGTGTCAGATGTGCCGATCGAAAAGAAATACTCAATGACAGTAGACAAATTTATCGAAAACGCAGAACTCGAAGAAGTGCAGGAATATTAAATGATTCGAACAGCAGAAGTCAAAACTAAATTATAATTAAGATAGCAAAAAATAGGAGGAATAACAATGGGAGAAACAAACAAAACATATAGCGCAAAATTAGTAAGCGCAACAAGAGAATTATCAGCAAAGGAAAGAGTAGCTGTGAAAATGTTTATCGGTGCAGAGCAGTTAGACGAATTGACTCAGCGTGACGAAAATGGAGTTTTAATAGACATTGATTATGTCGCGGTGGTGGAAGTTTACAATGAAAAAAGCGATAACAAGAACTATAACAAATACGTTTACGTTGACAAAGACGGCACCATGTATATTTCCGGATCAGAAACTCTTTACAGAACATATGGGGAAATAGCGGAAGAAATGGAAGGCGAACAGGAACCTTGGTCTATCAAAGTAATTAGGATGGAGTCAACAAACTATAAAGGTAAAGATTTTTTAACTTGCATGTTAGTATAGATTATTGAGGGGGTGGAAACACCCCCAAAATAAGGAGAAAAAATATGTACTATGATGGAACGAAATTATTATCACTAAAGGATGCTGATGGAAACAAACCAGAGATTTATCTTTGTGTTGGAAATCGTACAGCAGGGAAGACAGTCTTTTTTAAAAGACTTTGTTTAAACAACTTTATACAGGGTAAAGGCAAATTTGTACTTTTGTACAGATTTAATTATGAACTGTCCTCATGTGCTGATATGTTTTTCAGGGACATAAGACCTTTATTTTTTGAAAATGGAGAACTCACAGCAAGACCTGTTGCAAAAGGACTTTTTTACGAATTGTATTACAATGAGAAAAGCTGTGGTTTTGCTATTGCCTTAAGTAATGCTGACCCTTTAAAAAAATACTCTTCTTATTTTAACGAGGTGGAAAACGTGTTTCTGGATGAGTTTCAATCTGAAACAAATCATTACTGTCCAGATGAGATTCGTAAATTTCAGTCAATCCACGTTACTATAGCTAGAGGAAAAGGAAAGCAATACAGATATGTACGCACAATATTAGCATCAAACAGCGTGACTATGTTAAACCCGTATTATAAGTCAATGGGTATACATAAAATGTTGCGAAATGACACAAAATTTTTGCGTGGGCATGGCTGGGTGATGGAACAAACGTTTAATGAGAGTGCAAGTAAATCCCTGTCAAGTTCTGGATTTTCAAAGGCTTTTGACGATGGATATTCTGATTATGCTTCTCAAAATGTTTATCTTAATGACAACGAAACTTTTATAGAACACATAAAAGGTAAATGTCGTTATATAGCAACTATAAAACACGGACAAAAGTATTATGCAATTAGAGAATTTTTTGAAGATGGAATTGTATACGTTAACGATAGCCCAGATATGACATATCCAGTAAAGTTAACTTTTAAGGCAGACGACCATGAGCAAAATGCATTAATGGTAAACAAGTCAACTTTTGTAATGCAGTATTTACGCAAAGTTTTTGATCATGGGCAATTAAGGTTTAATAACTTAGACAGCAAGAATATTATTTTTGATATTTTATCCATATAGGTATCTTTTGGCAACGCTGATACTTACTGTGATGGGGTAGCACGGGTTAAAAACCGCCTGTCAAGTTGACCGTTTTGCTAACGTGATTTATCAGGCTTGTCAATTTCAGATACACAAGGGGCGGATTTCGATCCGTCCTTTTTTAATGTTTCACGTGAAACATTTTTGGTACAAAAGTCTTAACTTTCATTTTTATACGTTTTGTGTTATAATTAAAGTGAGAATAAAGAAGGGAGGGTAAGGTTATGACACCTGTGGATGTTGCCAATATGATAGGTAACTATGGGTTTCCGATTGTTTGTTGTGGCGCTATGTTTTGGTATATGATCAAAAAAGACACGCAACACAAAGAAGAATCTGAAAACATGCGAAAAGCAATCGAAAATAACACGCTAGTTATCCAACAGCTAGTGGACAATTTAAAAAAGGAGAGATAAAAAGTGGCTATTTTAACAAGGTCAGGCATGGAAAAAATATTGCGTCGCATTATGGAAAGCGGTGGAATGACAGAAGATATGGAAAGAGACGTAGAACGTCTAAAAGATGATTTTGATGAAAGAGAAGGAATCCTAAAAAGATATGGAGAAACATATGACGGAGAAGATCGTGACGAATATGATTATTCCGAGCGTGACGACATCAATGTTTACACTCCAAAGGAAGAGGAAAAAGATTGGAAACAGGAATATGACAATTTAAAAGAACGTTATATGAATCGTTTTTTCGGAACTTCTGATGTGAAAGATGAGTTTGACGATACAATGGAAGATACGAAAGAAGACGTAAAAAGAGACGGAACAGTCCAGAGTTTTGACGAATTATTAGAAAGAGTGGAGGGTTAAATATGCCAACGAAACCGAAAGCAACCAAAAATCTAAACGAATTAAATTCAGCGGACATTTTAAATGTTACGCGAAACGAATTAGGCGGCACATACGCAGATCAGGTTCCTGCGGCTCTAAAAGAGGGAGACGTAGTAGACGGAAAAACAGTGACAAAAGCGCAATCCCTAGAATCACTGCGCGGTATTGGTGATATTATTATGCAGTATCAGCCATTGCAGAACGCTTTTTTATCCAATCTTGTAAACAGGATTGGTAGAGTTATCATAACGTCCAGACTTTACGAAAACCCTTGGTCTGGATTTAAAAAAGGTCTTCTGGAATATGGAGAAACTGTTGAAGAAATTTTTGTTGAAATTGCACGCCCATATCAGTTTGATCCAGCAAAAGCGGAAACAGATGTTTTTAAAAGGAGAATCCCAGATGTACAGGCGGCTTTTCACACTATGAATTACCAGAAATATTATCCGACAACTGTTAGTAATGATCAGTTAAGACAGGCATTTTTATCGTGGCAGGGTATTACGGACTTAATTGGCAGAATTATCGAACAACTTTATACCGGAGCAAATTACGATGAATTTTTGGTGATGAAATATCTCATCGCAAGATGTGCTTTAGAAGGTAAAATTGCAACATCAGTAATACCAACAGTAACGGCTGATAATGCTAGGTCAGTAACAACTACAATGGTAGCGGCGGCTAGAAATCTTGGATATATGTCAGATGCTTACAACTACGCAGGAGTTAGGACTTATACTGATCCAAGATATCTGTATACTATCCTGACAACAGAATTATCGTCAATTTTTGATGTAGAAGTTTTAGCATTGTCATTTAACATGGATAAAGCAGAGTTAATTGGCAGACAAATTGGAGTAGATGGATTTGGAACAATTGATGAAGCGCGTCTGGAAGAAATTTTTGCAGATGATCCACATACCACTTATACTCCTTTTACAGAGGATGAGTTAAATGCTCTTAAGTCAATATCCGGGTTGATGGTAGACCGTGATTGGTTTATGATTTTTGACAATTATTACAATATGACAGAAATCTATAACCCAGAGGGATTATATTGGAACTATTTTTATCATGTATGGAAAACTTTCTCAATTTCGCCGTTTTCTAACGCAATTTTATTTACAACTGTACAGCCTGAAATAACTAGTGTGACAATTTCACCTACAACTGCTACTGTTGCAAAAGGGAGTGTAACACAGTTTACAGGCACTATTGAGGGCACTGGGTTAGTAGATAGGTCTGGTAGGTTTACGGTACAAAAAGGATCAGAGGGAACAACTATAAGTGAGGATGGTTTATTGACTGTATCGCCCACAGAAACAAATACAGAATTAATAGTTGTATACTCAAGTATGGCTAACCCGGCAAAATCTGCAAACGCCAGTGTAACTGTAACAGGATAGGAGTAATCACATGGCAATCACACCACAATCTAGGTTAATTTTGATTAACAATACAAGATTAACTGATTATAAAAACCAGATGGATTTTAAAAATAAGTCAGAACAGTCCACGTATTTTTTAAATAAAAAATATAGAGAGTATAATGACTTCCAATATCTGCGCAGGGATGGAACGATCGCTGTTCCGGACAATTATGACAATCTGTATAACTGTGATTACATTATGTTTCAAAACAAAAATTTTGGAACAAAGTGGTTTTACGCTTTTTTGCGTAACAAAGAATATCGTAACGATGATAACACTATAATCACATTTGAGATTGATGTATTCCAGACTTGGCAATTTGATATCGAGTATCTAAAGTCTTTTATCAGTCGATCACATCAGCAACAATTTTTGTCTGATGGTAGTCCGTGGTTATCAAATCTGTTTCCCGAGCAGGTGGAATATGGGCGTGATTATGTTGTGACTCACACGGAGGTTATAAGCTGGAATACATATTATGTACTTATGTGTACTAGTGCTGATCTTACAGCAGATTTTGGAGATACAGACAACCCTAATTTAAAATCATCATCTGGCGGAACTTTTGACAAAATGCCATCTGTGTTAGATTATTATGTGATCGACAATTTAAATGATAACCCAGCACCAAGGACTGACTCGTTGCAGGCAATTTTAGATGAGTTAAAAAACGTGCCTTGGATCACTCAATGTATACAATCTCTAACCATAGTACCAGAGGAGGTCGTTGGTAATAATTTTGAGATAGTAAATATGGCATCTGGTAAAAAGATAGGCAGACTACGTGACGGATATAAAAGTTCAAATTTTATCTTAAGTAGTATCGACAATTGGTGGACTTTTTTCCCAAAGTATGACAATTCAAAATTATATACCTATCCGTACAGCTATATAGAAATGACGGCGTATAATGGCAGTCAATTTATTATAAAACCAGAAGCCATTAATGAGATAACTAAAATCGAGTTAGGGTTAGTTAACTATGTTGGGGCATCCCCCAGGCTAACTTATTACCTTAAATATTACAACGATTTTGGAGACAATGGACACGAGTATGATGGCAGACCAGAATACGGCGAATTTTTAGACGCTGGTTTATCTATTGCAAATTTCCCACAACTCCCAGTAACTGTTGACAATTATCTGTTATATATGGCTAATAACGCAAATAGTTTCGCTTTGTCAAACAGTATCAACAGTTACAACAAGAAAGAAGCTGTTGCTATGGGTGCTATAGAGGGAGGTGCTGGTGCGCTAAGTTCTATTTTGTCTGGTAATATTGGAGGTACAATTGGATCAATTTACAGTGGTGCAAAAAGCGCTTACACAGGGGTTAAAAATAGTGAGATTGCTATACGTCAGCAGATGGCAAAAATTCAAGACGCGGAAATCGCACCTCCGACACTTGCAGGACAAACGGGCGGTGATGCATTTAATATCGCAAACGGAATTAATGGCATAACACTAAAATGGAAAACCATACGCCCAGAATATGCGGAAAGACTTGAAGAGTATTTTACTCGTTATGGTTACGTTCAGAACAAAATCGAAACTCCTTCTCTTACGGGGAATAAGAATTTTAATTACGTACAGACTACTGGATGCATATTGGCTGGTAACATTCCAAAAGACGATATTGAGATACTAAAAAATATGTTTGACAACGGCACAACTATATGGCATGGCGATATAGGTAAGTATAATGATAACCCGTGGACAGGAGGCTAAAATGGCGCGAAAAAATTACAATAAAATTTATGGTTACAACAAAGCCCTGGACGGATGGAGTAGTTTGTGGCAAAACAACGTCACATATTTACATTATTATTACTTTCTTAAAGAGTTGGCCATAAATATGTACAAATGGGAGGGTTTACCAGATACAATTGACGAGCGGTTTTTAGAGTTGACGCTTTTTGACAATGGTTATGGGCTGTATTTTAGAGACGAGATTATTGGCGATTTATTTTTACAGTGTACGATTGGAGGAGAATTGGATGTATACAGGATACCAATTAATCGTATGGCGTACAGTGTAAATGGTTACCAAAATTTTAAAACTAAAGCTGACTCTGTTATTGTTTTTAACAACTTTTTGCATACCACAACTCATATTGACATAGATATGTTTGCACAAAAACTTTATAATGTGAGCAGGGCAATTGACGTTAATATTAACGCTCAAAAAACTCCACTTATGATCGTTTGCGATGAAAAACAAAAGCTAACGATGAAAAATGTGTATATGCAATATGAGGGAAACGAACCTTTTATTTTCGCAAACAAAAATTTCGAAACAAATGCGATACAAGTTTTGAAAACAGATGCACCATTTATCGCGGATAGATTGAGCATCGAAAAAAATAGAATCTGGAATGAAGCTATGTTATTTTTAGGCATAAACAATAATAACATGGATAAAAAAGAGAGACAGATAAGTGATGAGGTTAACAGCAATCTTGAGCAGATATCTATGTCAAGACAAATCGGGCTGAACTCAAGAAGACAGGGTGCAAAAGAAATCAACAGAATGTTTGGAACAAACATATCTGTAAATTACAATCCAGAATTAGAGGAGTTGTATAACGCAATGGTTTTTGGAACTGATAATGCAGATGAAAATGTTTCACGTGAAACATCTGAAAAGGAAGGTGATCTTGATGAGTAAATATACAACAGAATTAAGATACCTTATTCAATCCGGATTTGATCTGGGATTAAGAAATTACCCAATTTTTGATGAGAATTATCGTTCGAAACTAAACGAAAAAATTCTTAATCACTATTATATGCGGGAAATTGGTTTCGAAACAGCAGGACTTTTCAAACGATATCTGAACGTAAAAATGGAAGAGATTATGCCATATTATAATCAGATGTATTTATCAGCACAAATTGAGTTTGATCCTTTTGAAACATATTCGACCAGCGAAGAATATGAAAGAAGTAGCACGGGTGATAATACCAGTCAAGACGAAGGAGAAAACAAGTCACTGCAAAACGATACGCCTATGGGGTCGTTACAAGATCCATTTTCTGAAAACTATGCTACAACTTCTCAAAAAACAAACGCAACTAATACATCCAAATTACAGTCGTCAGAAACGGAAAAATATAATCGTAAATTGTCTGGTAAAAACGATTCAAAATCAAATAGTCAGTTATTGATGGAATACAGGCAAAGTTTTCTTAACATTGATATGCTGATTATTGAGGAATTAGACGAATTGTTTATGCAATTATGGTAAGGAGGTGAAAAAATATGATCGGAAATGTATATCCATTTTGGCGGTGTTTTAAGGTTATGCCTCTGGTATATGATGAGTCATTGTCATATTATGAGGTGCTGTGTAAACTGACAGAAAAATTAAATGACGTAATAAACCAATTATCAAGAGATTATTCAGAAATTTATGAATATATTGATCAACAGGATAAATTTACGTTAAATTCTGCCAATAATTACACAGATTCAAAAGTGTCAGAATTGGAAGTGATTGTTAATAATCAATTTACTGTTTTAAGTGATGCGATTAAAAGTGCTGACCAAAAAACAAGATCATGGGTAACAGAGCAGATTACAGATTTAACGATTTGGTTAGAGCAACAGGGGCAATCAATTTATGTGATTAATCCAATTACGGGTTATACTGATACAGTCCAAAACGTGCTTAACGATTTTTATAATTATTTTAATTATTACGCACTCACATGTATCGAGTATGATGGACTTAATCTTACAGCAGATATGTATGACGCAAAAAATATCACATGTTACCAATATGATTTTTACGCTAAAAAATATCTGACAGAGGATGACAGATTTTATATGTTTAATCCAGTGACAGGGCAAAGAGTTTTTTACAAAAACGTGATAGACTTTTTAGTGTCCTTGCATAGAGAGGATGCATTAACATGTACTGGATATGACGATAAAAATATCACAACAAGTAGTTATGATAACTATAACATCACAACCTATCAATATGACTGGGAGGCAAAAACTATCCTAGTAGCTTAAGGAGGTATTATGAGCGCGACACAAAAAACAATTAATTACCAGTTACCTATTTTTGTAGGGACTGATATACCATCATGGCTGACTGATTTTAATTCGGCTATGAACAAAATCGATGTAGCTATTAAGGGTGCAAGCACAACTGGTGGAGTAACTAAAGATTATGTAGACGGTATAAGGGATGAGTTACAATCTAGCATCACACAATTAAGCACTAAGGTTAATAATCTTGAGTCAACAATAGCAGGATTAAAATCAACTTTAGAAAATGCACTTGTTATTGGCACCGCGACGGCAGGAGTAACTGCTGATCAGTATGACAAAATTAAAAATGTCAGTTTTAAATAAGGAGGATTAACATATGTCACACACAAACAAAACACCAAACTACGAGTTACCACAATTTATTGGGACAGACAAAGCTAGTTGGTTGGGAGATTTAAACCCAGCATTTTTGGCTATTGATACAGGTATGCAGGCTAACAAGGTTGCCGCGCAGGCGGCAGAAGTTTCGGCTGGAGAAGCTAGTGCTCTGGCGCAATCTGCTAACTCTGTTGCTAACTCTGCTAACAGTTCCGCAACAAACGCATTATCAGAAATTGACAACTGGATTGAGATAAATATCAATAACCCTGACGCGACTAATTTTGTCCAGTACAACTGCATGTTGCAATTTAACCCAGATTTGGGTATAGCTAGTCTATACAACTTAATAGAGTTTAAAGATGGATTTACACCCGTTCTTGGTAAGTCGGGCACACCTTTTATTATTTTACCCAATCAGTATTTTAACAATACTTTCGAGTCTACACTATATTTTAGTGGTAATGTTAGTGTAGCTGACTCACAAGGCAATATTAGTTATACTAATCCACAATATATAATTTCCGGCGGTAAAATATATCTAAAAACATTAGGCGGATCAGTACCTAGTGGCGGGAGATATAGATTCTCAATTCTATCACGCATGTATTATATCAAAAAATGGTTAAAATAAATGAGTATTTATGATCAAAATTGGAAAAGCTATGCAATGTACGTAACAAGCACAGTAGAGACTAACTGCAATTATGGTAGTGTTGAGTCGTGGGCTATGGCTGGTATTGGTATTATGCAATGGACATATGGTAGGAGTTGGGATTTATTAAATCTACTGATAACTGATTATCCTGATACTGCTAACCAACTACCAATTTTGTTACCTCAAATCCAGGCAGGTAGAGACGCCTGGGACGAAAAAATTTTTACACAAAATGAAGCTAATGAGGTTAGCGCTGTGCTTGTTACTGATGAGGGTGTTAACACACAAAATAAGTTGTGGGAGTCAGATTGTGATAATTCTTACATCCCCCTACTGCGTGATGAGTGCGGAATAACTGATCCTAAGACCGCTATTTTTGGATTAACTAATTATCATCAATCACCCCAGGCGTTTTATCAGATTTTTAACGGATGTGGTAATTGTAACTACGATGTGTGGTATATGACTGTACTTAATAACGGTATAGTTGGTAGTTATTACGACAGACAAAATACTGTAAAAGCCTTGCTGGACGAGTGGGACGGTGAGAGTGGCAAAGAGGGATTTGGTAATTATGATCCAGAGCATAGTATTGGTGGTAATCAAAATCAAAACAGTGGTAACCCTGATAATACATCAAAACCGTTTGAGACATCCATCAATATTAAGTCGTTACAAAAATTTGGTAAAACCTTCTTTTTGTATCTTGATAACCAAGGTACTAATAAAAAGATTGAGTTTTATCAAGCTAGCGACAAACTGTGGCTACCAATTTATCGTACAGAAAAAATAGAGGGTGAGACTACCACCACACCACAGCCCTCTTATCCCAATACAGGTACAGGCACACCAGACCAGCGTCAACAATTAGTTGACAAAATATTAAGTTATGAGGGTAAACTCGGGTACTCTCAATCTGGTGATCTACGTATGTGGCCTGACGAAGGTTATGCAGATTGCTCTTCACTAGTGTGGCATTGTTACAAAAGTGTAGTGGGAGTGGAGATTGGTACATGGACAGGGACGCAAGTAGAAAATGGTACACTAATCAAAGAGGGTAGTGGTGTACTAGATACAAGTGATATGCTTAATGGTGATTTAGTATTTTTTAACTGGAGTTATCATAATCCGTTTTTTGACCATGTGGAAATGTATATAGGTAACAATCAATTATGTGGGCATGGGGGTGACCCATATTATGGCCCAACAGTCAAGCCGGATGCAGGAGCATACTCAAGGGATGCTTTTGATTGGCAAGTAAGGAGGTATATATGATTATTGATGTATCAAAATGGCAGGGAGTTATTAATTGGGATTCAGTAAACGGCGCTATTGATGGTGCTATTATTCAGTGCGGATTTGGGGACGATATTACTAGTCAAGATGATCCATATTTTTTACGCAACATTGAGGAGTGTAACAGATTGGGTATACCTTATGGTATTTATCTTTACAGTTATGCCAATTCAAAAGCGCACGCAGAATCGGAGACTAAACACATTTTAAGGTTGGCTAAAAAATGCAAATTGTCACTACCGATTTATATTGATATTGAGGATGCTGTCATAAGGGCAAATTACAATGCTCAATATTTTATTGATATGGGGCAGGCGATTGAGGACGCTGGTTATTGGTTTGGATATTATTGTAATGAGGACTGGGCTAAAAATGTGATTAAAAATAGTCTGGACAGATTCACAAGTTGGATCGCAAACTATAGTCGTAAGCCCAGCGTGCCTTTTGACATATGGCAGTATTGCAGTGACGGGAGTGTGCCCGGGATTAATGGAGGCGTTGATTGTAATGAAATGGTAAGAGATTTGTTAAAAGAGATCAAAGGTAATTCTGTAACAAACAAGCCCGCAGAAAAACCAAAACCTAGCGCGGTTGATTATGTTGTAAAAAGTGGAGATACATTATCTGGTATTGCTAGCTTATATGGCACAACTTACCAAAAGATTGCTAGTGATAATGGTATAAGTAATCCTAATCTTATTTACCCAGGGCAGGTTTTAAAAATTAATGGTGGGAGTGCACCAGCACACAAAACTTATGTTGTAAAACAGGGTGACACTTTGTCTGGGATTGCTAGTCAGTTTAACACGTCTTACCAAAAGATTGCAAACGACAATGGGATCAGCAATCCTAACTTAATTTATCCGGGACAGCAGTTAATTATCAAATAACAAAGGCGGGGCGTTTGCCCCGCAATTAAAAAGTTATCTGTTTGTTTCTCCTGCGTTAGAGTGTACAAGTTCGTTTTCTTCTAACGTTGCCCAGATCGCTTTTATCTGACTTTGATTTCCTTCTATTGCTTGATTCATAGATTCAACGCCTGATGTGATTGTTTGCTGTGCTTGCTCTAAGGCGCTTATTCTGTTCTCCAATGTTGATGTGTCAAGCACTGGGATTTCTGGTGTCTCTTTATTTTCTAGTTCTGTTATTTTGTCAGACAAAAGTGATATCTGTTTTTGTTGCTCTTCTATTACTTTCTGGTTATCGTTTGATAGTACTAAGTATGACGTGTAAGCTGTGTAACCAGATAGTAATATGATGAGCAGGAGTAAAAACCAGTTTCTCTTGAGATAGTTCATTTTCTCACCTCCCTTCTTTTAGATTTTGTTGCTTGGCATCACCTCCTTTACTATTGATTTCCTTTAATATAAAAATCTAGTGAGTCAGGTAAACAAACCTTTATTGATTCTTCTGTAAAAAATTTTACTGCGTATTCTAATTCTGGATACCTATATTTTATTAAGTCATGCACTGTATCTCTTCTTAAAACTACTACTTCTCCCTCATAAGTGTGATAAATTGTGATTATGGTGTTTAAATCCCATGTGTTATTCATTACTAAAATTTCTTTAACTGATACCATTAAATTCCACCTACCTTTGTTAATTTATATAACATTTTCCAATAGTTAAGTTCTTCTTTGAGTTCATCAATTGGCATAAAAATTGCTGATCTGTATGTCTCTTCTTTAGGTATTCCATAAGTGAGTTGTTTTAAAATCATTAGCTTTCTTATCATTATTTCTACCATATCTAGATGATCATCGTAACCCCAGTGTTCACATGCTAGTTTATTCCATTCTCTTGATGACTGCATGTGTGTGTCAAAATCAACTTCTCTTATAAGAGGTGATACTTCACATCCACAGGTTAATAAAAATTCTCTGATATCTTCCACAAACCTAAAACCACATGCTGTAAAATGTCCGTTATAATAAAATCCGTAAAACTGGTTGCCCTCTTCTTTGTAATTTACTATCTGTGCTTTCATCATTTTAAAATCCTCCTTTTAAATAAATTGTGGTTTCATTAAAACTTTCAACTAATAAGTGTCCTAAAAACATACACGCTTCTCCGGCTCTCATGTTTTGCCTTTTGTGATTTACATAGATTTCTAGTTCTGTTAATGGTGTCCAGTTTTCAAACGCGATGTAAAGTTGTTTTAATACCATATTATTTAACCTCCTTTAATTTTGCAAAATTTATATTATATTTTTCAACAATTCTTTCGGAATATATTTTTACTGCTTCCTTGGTTGTCATTACTTTTGTTTGATCGCCATCATAAACTTCTATTCTTGTTTCAGGTGTCCATTTTGTATAATATAAATATAAATCAGCAAACTTGTAACCAGATGGTTTGTTTAAAACTACTCTTTCACCGTAAAAATACTCGACTACATAGTCTTTATACTCGTCTATTATCTGACAAATTACTTTATAGTCCTTAACTATTAAATCGCCTTCTTGATCGTATAAACAAATAAATAATTCTGTTGCTGGTGACCAGCTTAAATTTGTTGTAAATAATTCTTTAAATGTCATTCTATTAACCTCCGTTTAAAACTCTTTATTTATCTTTGTTACAATTATATAGTACCATGCTTATACTTTTTTGTCAACATATTTTGTACAAAAAATTCACAAAAATTAAGAAGGGGAAATTTAGTACAATTTTGAAGTTAATGGGGCAAA
>OIZU01001088.1_pt1 | contig 16437 bp, 13 predicted proteins | sample 1588661 | NCBI WGS metagenome assembly OIZU01 (sample SAMN03283257) | human gut metagenome | biome: human-associated habitat; material: feces | host: Homo sapiens | place: USA | collected 2013 | reverse complement strand
AAAACCCCGTCCCCAACTGCACTTTAACCTGTCCCTTTTTGAATTGTGTTTTATTCTTCTTCAATTCCGGTGAATTCGATATCCGGCAGTAATTCGAAGTAGAAATCTGGATATTTCTGTGCCAGTGCTTTGATGCACTTATCTTGCAGGTGTTTGAATTTTGACAGCGATACGATATCTTTGTCGAATGTGATGTAGACGCTGATCCAGAGTTTTCTTCCGGTTCTTACAATATCGTAGTATAGATTTTTGTGGCCGTAGATACCGATGATTGGTTCTACGGTCTTTTTGATGTCTTCGATTGTTTCTTCCTCTGGTGGAATCAGCATGAGATCGCGGATTCCGGTGATGACTGTGCGGACTGGTGTCTGGATCATAATAACAGACAGAAGGATCGTAATGATTTGATCCAGATATGGTGTTACGCGGTCGAACCATGCGAATGGTATCATAAGTGGCAGTAAAAATGCGAATGCCATGCCGAGGGATATGACGGAGTCGATCTGCCAGCCTTGCAGCTCCATTGTAATGAGTGGAGAATGAAGGTTTTTATTCTTAATTCGCAGATAAATTGTGACAATCACGCTTAAAATACAGGCGAACATTTCAAATCCGGCAATTGTATGAAAGGATACAATGTGTCCTCCGTGCAGCATCAGATGGATATTATTGAAAATCAGTCCAAATGTAACGGCTGCCATGGTGATGCCTTTTACTACAACAAATAGTGTTTCCAGCTGCATATATCCAAATGGATGCTGTTCATTTGACGGGCGGTATAAAAGTGGAATCAGGAACACGGACGGAAGCAGCATAAAAAACTCCACTCCATCGTAGACTGCGTCCAGGAGGACTGCCTGAGAGCCGGTTGCAATTGCCATGACCAGCTCGATTACAACAAAGACTACGTTACCATATAAAGAAACTGACATTACAGATTTTTCTCTTTTTTGTGATTTTTTTCCTACATGCATAAAAATGCTCCTATTCTTGATTTAAGTGCCTTATGTAACGTTACCTATTATCAGTGCAAGGTTATGAAATATTTTCATTATAAGCAATCCTTGTGGAAAATGCAAATACGTGTCATCATCTTGTCTTTTTATGGAGATAATTATAGAATCCAGCAGAAAAATGTGATAAAATAAAAAGACTAAGTAAGAAGAATACCTGGAGGAAATGCCAATGATATCAGGCAAACGAGTCATCGCGGCGATGCTTACGGCACTTATGGCAGTGACGTTTACAGCCAATACTGCGGTGAGTGTATATGCGACAGGGGTAACGGCTACGGAGAATGCACAGACCATAGATGCACAGAGTACAGATGCGCAGGCACTGACACCGGAAGAACAAAAGGCTCAGGAATTGCAGCAGGTCTATGATATGCCGGTGGAATCGAATGGATATAAGGACTGGCCGCAGGGACCTGGGACTTATGGAGAAGCCGGAATTGTTATGGAAGTCGGAACGGGAGCAATCCTGTATGCCAAGAATATAGATGCTCATGAATATCCGGCAAGTATTACGAAAGTATTGACGGCGCTTGTAGCATTGGAAAATGGACAACTGACGGACAATGTGACGTTCAGCCACGACAGCGTAGCGTTTTTACAGAGAGGAGATTCTTCCGTCGGATTAAAAGAGGGAAATGTAATCACACTGGATCAGGCAATGCATGCGATGCTTCTGGCATCTGCCAATGAAGCAGCATATGCAATAGGTGAGAGTGTCGGAGTGAATGCCGGTCATGATTACAATTGGTTCATAGAGCAGATGAACAGCCGATGCAAGGAACTGGGCGGTGAGAATTCCAATTTTGCTAATACAAATGGACTGCATGATCCGAATCATTACACATGTGCAAGAGATATGGCGCTGATTGGACGGGAGTTGTTCAAACATCCGGAATTTTTCCAGATTGTACAGACTCTCAATTATACAATTCCAGCTAGCGAGACGACGGAAGAACACGTTTTCCATCAAAAGCATAAAATGCTTCAGCCGTCGAATTCCAATTATTATCCATATACAATAGGTGGAAAGACTGGTTATACATCAGATGCGTTGTCAACGCTGATTACGATGGCGGACAATGGGCAGACTCAGCTGGTGTGTGTGGTACTGAGGACTCACGGAAAGAACATATATCCGGACACCACGAATTTATTTGAATATGCATTTAATAATTTCACAAAAGTAGATGTGACAACCCAGGAGAAATCTGAGGATATTGAAACATTTCTGACAGAAGACGGGCAGAGTGAACCGAATTATGTGATGTTGCCAAATGGTGTGGATTTTACAGCTTTGGATCAGAAAATCACGCAGGATACAGAAGATAGCAGCACAGGAATTGTGACATACAGTTACGATGGTCATGAACTTGGAACTGCAAAGGTGAAGCTTAGCAAATCCTATTTGAAAGCGCATACAGACAGTACTCAGGACGAAAGCAAATCCAGTGGACATGACAACAGTAAAAAACAGACTAAATCCGGGAAACACCTGTCACTTGGAACAACAAAAGGAAAAGTTATTCTGGGGCTGAGCATTCTTTTAGTAATATTGATCATAACATTTATAGCTACGGTGTTCCGCATAAGAAAAAAGAGTAATAAGAGAAAAAGTAATAAGAGAAAGAAACAGTAAAACACAGTTGCGAATACATAGTAAGGTACGGTATTTGAATTGGGGGAAAGGTCAAAATGGAGTTAAAAGAAGTATACGAGAAAATCGGCGGTGATTATGATGATGTAGTAAGACGTCTGATGGGTGAGAAGCTTGTGAGAAAGTTTCTCCTGAAATTTCTGGATGATAAGAGCTACGCCGATCTTGAGAGAACATTAAGCGAGGGTGATTACAAAGAAGCATTCCGTGCAGCCCATACACTGAAGGGTGTCTGCCAGAACCTGTCACTGACAAGCCTTTATCAGGTGAGCAGCCAGCTTACAGAGGAATTGAGAAATGAAGACACTGCAGTTTCAGGTAATCCGAACATTTCAGATTATATGAGCAAGGTAACAGCAGAGTATCACAAGACAATTGAGGCAATCCAGGAACTTGAGTAAGAAATCCAGCCAACAAGAAATGTGAAGAAAAGGGACAGTAAAAAACCAGAAAATAAAATAGCAGAAATAAAATAGAAAAATGAGGATATAAGTTTTGCGGTACAATCACTTATGTCCTCATTTTTTTGTTGCCAAGCATACGACAAAAAGGTCCGGTGGACCTTTTTTAGTGTGTTCGTGGTGAGCATAGTTCCAAAAGCCCGCCCGGACAGGTGATGATCGTGCACAACCTACATTTTTCTTTTCAGCATCTCCGGATTAGTTGCGTATGCCAATGCAGTTTCTGCTGTAATCTGCCCTTCTTTATAAAGAGTTAAAAGACAGGAATCATTTTCTCATCAATAGATGGAACAAGCTGCTGTGAGATGACTGCCTGCAGTACCATGGATAACTGGACAGCTATCTGATGCTGCTGGTTTGGAGGAAATACATCGATAATGCGGTCAATCGTGCTGGCTGCACCAATCGTATGCAGGGTCGAGAAGATCAAATGTCCTGTCTCAGCGGCGGTCATAGCAACCTGCATAGTCTCGTAATCACGCATTTCCCCGAGGAGTATAACATCCGGACTTTGGCGCAGGGAAGCACGAAGAGCCGTTACATAACTTTCTGTATCTACGTTAATCTCACGCTGGCTGACAATACTCTGGTCATGCCTGTGTAGAAATTCCAACGGATCTTCCAAAGTGATGATATGCTTTTTATAATGATGGTTAATCGCATCAATAATACAGGCAAGGGTCGTTGATTTTCCGCTTCCTGCAGTTCCGGTCACAAGAACGAGACCTTTGGAAAAATTGGAAAAATCAATAATCCGCTGTGGGATTCCAAGCTCATCCGGATTCGGTAAAGAGAAAGAAATGATCCGGATCACGACAGACATAGTACCTCTTTGTTTGTATGCGCTGACACGAAAACGTGAAAGACCAGGTATGGAAAATGAAAAATCGTCATCACCAAACGCTTCAAATGCATGCATGTCACGATTTCCGGCAAGGCGATAAATCTGAGTCACGATACTGCTTGTATCATATGGGGTGAGTTTTGTATCATTTTCTTTTGTGATAACTCCATTAATGCGCATAGAGACCGGGAGACCGGCAACAATAAACACATCGGAAGCCTGGGCCTGCACAGCTTGTTGTAATAATTGGGTCGTATCCAGTTCCATAAAGAACCTCCTTGTATAATTCATGAAATTCAATGATTAATGAATCCAGATTGCTACTGAATCAGTTTCATGCTATTATCTGCATTCCAGTCACTTATTTTGACCTCTTTCCAGGATGTGATTTTGTACAATCCGCCAGAAGTCGTAAAGGGATCTGTCAGTGTCAATTTAACTTCCAGCGATTGCGAATCGTCTACAGAAGTAATGTAATCAAGTGTTGCAGATTCATTATCTGTGGAAATATCCAGAGTAATATTTGTACTTAATTTTGCGAGCCTTGTATTTACCTCTGTAAAATAAGAAGCAGAATCTGCGGAAGCAGTGTAAGATTCTGCAAGTATGCCATCAATAATATCCAGCGTTTCTTCCGCCTGATTATCTGCCTGATAGTATTTTGTATTATGGTCAGCAAATTTCCGGGCTGTGTTTGCTTCTGAGGCTGCACTGGAAAGTGACAGGGCAGCAAGGGTTACCATGCAAAGAATGATAAAAATCATTAAAAGCGAGATGGAGCCGATATTTGTGACGGAGAATTTTTTCTTATTCATGAGCGCCTACCTCCCTTGCAATGTGAATGCTGAGCGGAAGCTCGTAAATACAGTCCGTAGCATCAGAAAGAGAATACATAGATAACACATATTTTCTCAGCGTAGCAGAGGAATCCTGTGCCTGAATGACCAGTCTGTATTCAGCCAGGTCTGCACTGCATGTCTCCCAGCTTTTATTAAAGTAAATGACCGATCCGTTATATACGTCGGCTGCATTGGATACTACGCTGTAAAGAATATCCGCTTCCGGGTATGTATCTGACAATGTGTGGGTGTCATTTTGAAGGTCATATCGGATCAGTTCGGCAACATTGACGGTCTGATTTACAGCCTGATTTCCGGCAGAAGCGTCGGTGTTAAGCTGGTGTGATTTTGCAAACATGCGCAGACACACGGCGCTGGCCAGTGAAAAGAATAAAATTGCAATGATCAGCTCCATTAAAAACAGGCTGGAACGGGTATTTGTCTTGTGTCTCAACTGGCGCTCCTTTCTGAGAGGATTACAGACTGCTCTGTTCCGTCAGAAGTCTGACAGGAGATACGGAAGAGTCCGCCACTCAATTCCTGGATTTGAAAATCTTTGATTTCCAGAATATTTTTTCCATCTTTGGCGTGAGCATCCACATCCTTGCGGATATATAATTCTTTTAAATATCCCTCATAGGAATAGATATAAGTATAGGTGTCCTCTGTCTGAAGAATCAGAGAAGTTTGACCGTCAATCAATCCAATGGAAAGAGCACCGCTCTGGTCATTCTGGCGAACCTTTTTCCGTATGTAAGAAAGTGGTGTGGCAGCTTGATAGTCTGATTGTGTGCGCGCAGTCTGATCCGCATAGACATGAGCAGATAAGAGGAGCACTGTAAATGCAGACACTGCAAATACAAAGAGTACTGCCAGTGGAAATATAAAATCAATCGTATGTTGTCGGCCTTTTTGAATGGACACTACTTGCTGCCTCCTCTCCGGATAATTGTGACTTCAGGAAGAATGTTGGATCCGAGTGGCTGATAATCCACAAAATAGCGGTTCTCATCATAGTGAAGTCCGTAATTCTTCTTCAGGTAATCCAGACTTTGTGGATAACTTCCTTCTACTGCATAACATTGTGTAATATTTCTGGAGATTGCATTTTTCAAAGTCTGCATTTCCTCTTCTTCCGTCTGTCTGGAAAGGGAAGAAAGTGCCGCCTGAAAGCAGAAAAAGACAACGAAAAATACAACTATAGAAATGATAATATTTCTTCGGTATGAATTTTTGTAATGATTGACAAATCGCTGTCTCATAACAAAGCTCCTTTTTAAAACATTTCTTAAAAAATACTTTCTAAAATTATTTTAGAAAACATTTTCTTTAAGTTTTTTCTAAAATCCTGCCATGATGCTTACAAGAGGAAGCATTACGGATAGCAGAATAATACCAACGATTATAGAAAGAATGATTACAAGTGTTGGTTCGATCGCTGCGATCAGACCGTCGATCTGTTCATCAATCTCTTCTTCGTAACAACCTGAGATTTTTCTCATGACTTCGTCCATAGCGCCTGTTTTGGCACCGATGGATGCCATTCTGGCATACAGTCCGGAGAAAATGTGGTGCTTTAACAAGGTATCACACAGATCATCTCCGGCAGATACTGCGTCTTCACAGGCATTTAGTCTTGTGAGAAAATCAGAATCTTCTACTAATTGTAAGCTTAGCTGGAGAGAATCCTGAGGTGTCAGACCACTTCCAAGCGTCAGTGCCATACCATCAGCAAAACGTCTGGCAGCAATTTTTTCGGACAGCTTGCGCATTACTCCAAAGTGTCTTGCGAAAGACTGTAGTTTCTTTTGACCGCTGCTGGTTCGGAATAAGAAAAATAACAGAACAACAAGTGCGATCAGAATTGCAGTGGAAATAACTACATGGTTGTTCAGAAAAATTCCCATGTTTAGAAATCCTTTGGAAATTCCGGTCATATCACTTCCGAGCTGATGAAATACCTGACTGAATACAGGCATAACCTTTGTAATCAATATAAGAATCACAGCGATCATCATGATAATCATTATAAGCGGATAGCTGACTGCTGTCCGGATCGTCTGGGAAAGAGAATCCTCTTTTGTGTAATAGTCAGAAAGAGAATTCATGACATCGTCCAAAGTACCGGTCTGTTCTCCAATCTGGATCATGTATATAAAATAATCCGGACATGCACCGGTGGCTTTCATCGCTTCGTAGAGGCTTCCGGTCATGTTCAACGTATCCAGCGCCGTTTTCAAAAATTTTTGTTCTTCTGTGTTCCTGGCGTCATCTAACATAATGGAAAGACCTTCTGTGCTTGAAATCCCGGATTTTAAGATCATGGACATCTGGGAACAGAACGCCTGCATTTCCGCATTTGTAAGAGGGGTAAGAGTTTTATCTGCCATATTAGTACCTCTTTCATAACTGTTCAATATCGAGACAGTTATTCCTTTCTCTGTAAATGTAGTTCAAGAATGCACTTGGCACTCTTGCCTGGAATAGTTTACATGTATCAGTTAATAAGAATATTTTACAACATAATGACTTCCGTCACCGACATACTTTTTCACAGATTCACTGTCATTGCTTGCAGCGAGTGTCGGATCCATGATCTGCCAGTCGTGCCCGTCAAATTCAATGATGTTATCGACCCAGCCGGTTTCATCAATATAGGTGCTGATCCAGGCGTGGTAGGCATCACCGGAGTATCCGACTTCCAGTTTTGTCGGGATATTCTGTGAACGAAGCATTGCCGCCATCAGGGCAGCGTAATCAAAACAGATTCCAGTACCACTTGTCAGCGTATCATCTACATTTGGAATATAACCATAGGAGACGGAAGTTGCTTTTTCTGTGTCATAAGAAATATTTTTGATGACAAAATTATAAATATTCTGTACGACTTCAAGATCACTCCAGGTGTTGGCTGCAAGCTCACTGCCTTTAGCAACTGCCTGTGAATCTGCATTGAAATCCACATACTGATTCGGATAAAGAAATGGAAGAAATTCATTTTCAATCTGAACATCCACATCATGAGTTAGTGAGACAACATAAGAGTCGCCGCCAACATTTTCCATGACCTGGATTAAGTAAGTTCCATTTCCAGACGAAAGTGGAAATGTCGTGTATTCATTTCGGGCTGTCAGAAGGTATGTATAAGTATTCTGATCAGGTCCGGTAATCTGTACCTTCACTTTTTCACAACTTCCACTGTAACTGACCATTATATAGCCCTGTGACTGGTTGGAAGCATCGATGGAGGCGTAATCATTGTCGAAAACCACTGTTCCATCGGCAGAAGGGGTCAGAACCTGGGGAGTGTTATCCCTGGGAGGTCCTGAGTGATCGACTTCGGAAGATTTTTTTCCGGAGCAGCCCCAGAGAAGGGTACAGCACATGAAGCATAGCGCAAGAGCTAATCTTGCAGAGTATTTCATGGCATAGCGCCCCCTTTATTACATTTAAGATATCGCAAATAGCGAGTGTGTAAAACACTATTCAAGAATGCCTTGGTATTCTTGAATAGTTAGTTCGCACCTACAGGTGAGATCAAAAGTGTCAGCTCATTACCTGCGTTGTCCGGAATAGTCACAGACTGCGGTTCGACCGGAATATCAAAGGCAATCGTGCCGGTGCTCTCATCATAAGAGGTCGGCGTAAGCCCTGTGATCCCTGCATAATTAATTCCGGAAAATGTATCCTGTACAACAAGGAAAACCTGATTTCCATGCGTGTAAGATTGGATAAATACTGGTTTATCGGTATCCAGGTGTGTGACTTCGTAAGATTGACATGTTTTCTGCCCGTTAAATGACTTCGCTATAATCGTCAAAGTTCCGTTCTTCGTCAGCGACGCGGTGTATTCTTTTGAATTTTTGCAAATCAGTGCGACCGGTTCTCCATCTAGAGTTGCGGACACAGACTTTACAGGTAAGAAAGTCTGTACACTGATATTATAAGTGGCATCCGTGGCAGAATCAATATTTATACGCTTTGCTGAGATATTTGGATGGAAAAATATAAGCGGAAGAAGAATCAGCAAGAGGATAAAGATATAGCTGATCATCTTACCGAAGTCGAATGCCGGTTTTTTATAATTGCCCCAGGATTCGAGAACTTCTACCGGGATACTGTTCGGTTCCATATTGCAAGCTTCAAATACGTTGTTCAGAAGCTGATTTGCAGTCTGAGTATCCAGCGCGGGAATCTCGGTACTATTCAGAGATGGGTTTGAAAAATGAAGGTCGGATTGTTTTTTTTCAATCACAGAATACACCTCCTTTACTGTTACCAAGTTTCTTTTCAAGTTCGTGGCGTCCTTTTGCCAGTCTTCGTTTCACAGTACTCCGGCTGCAGTTCATAGCGTCTGCAATTTCATCCAGAGACATATCGTTATAATATTTCATAATAATTGCCTGGGATTCATTCGGATGAAGAGAAAGTACCTGAGACATCAGCTCAGCCTGCTGGATACGTTCTTCGACTTCCTGGGCAGGAGATTTTTGTGGGTTTTTCATATGCTGACTGCCAAGATTATCCGTATTCAGCTTTTCTGCCAGTTGGAGCTCTTGTTCGTGGAGTAAATGTTTCTGGCATACATTATAACAAATCCGAAAATTAATCTGATTCAGCCAGGATACAAAAAGTCTCGGATTTTTCAGTGTATGTATTTTTTTCAGTACGAGAATATAAACATCCTGTAAAACGTCCTGAGCAAGGTATGGATCTTTGACATACTGATATGTAAAACGATACTGCTTTTGATAGGTGGCAGTATAGAGCTCAGCAAATGCATTACTGTCACCGGTTTGTGTCTTTCGGACTAATTTTGCAAGATAATCATAATCCAGATCAAGTTCGGCCATAATCCCACTCCTTTCATGCAAGTTTTTATCATCAAGGGGACGTTGTTATTCCTGTTCAAGAATGCCGAGGCAATCTTGCTGTGAGTTTTGAAAATTAAGTTTATGAATTCTCGTAAATACGTTTGTTTGCAAGTGCGATCAGATTCGTGATCTGATCCATATGCTCCTTGCTGTTCATAGCAACACCCGTGTGATATTCAATAGCAATTGCATCAGAAGACAGGTTGTGCTGTTTTACACGATCCGCAACTCTTGCAAGAAATGTATCGATTTTCGCCTGTTCCCCATTTTCAAAAATAGCAAGGAATTTATTACCGCCATTTCGACCTACAAAGCAAAGGGACAGAGAAGCAGAAGAAAGAATCGTGGAAAAATCTTTCAGCAGTATGTTACCAGTCGCATGGTCATATAAAGAATTGACTTCCGGCAGATTGGCAAGGTCAATCATAATACATGCAAGATTTTCCGGGAGTTTTTTATCATAATATTTTTCAATAACAGTATCACAACTGAAACGGTTCGGTATTCCGGACAATTGGTCAGAATATGCAGCATCGTAAAGGTTATGATAGTTCAGTTTTATGGTTGAAATTAAATTAAAATCTATCAAAAGAAATATAAAACTTGACAGCAGGACAGTCCAGACAACTACAAATAAAATTGTTGCTGCAGTAGATGAGAATATAAATTGCTTTACCTGAGGTTTCATCAGGAAATATAGACTTGCAAGCGTTAATACTACAAGCAAAGAAAGCTGAATGATTTTGAATGTACTGAATTTTTTCATATAATAAGCACCTCTTTTTTATTGAAGAATGGTTCCCTGCGGATATGAATTCGTTTTTATATATATTTTTCTTATATATTTCTCTATATCTTTGTATGTACCCCAAATTATATCATAAAATATAATAATTTTGCAGAAAATGTGAGCCTTTTTGATAAGATTAACAGTCTTTATATATAAGAAGCCCCATTAAAATATTATAGAAAACAACTAAAGACATTTTCAATGACCGTTTAAGTCAAAAAATGACCGTTCGAGTCAAAAAAATTGTTGAAAAACAATAAAAGTTGTATGATGTTAATATGAGAATGGTGAAAATATAACTATTTTTCTGAAAATTATTAGATGAAAGAGAGTAAAAATAAAAGGAGGAAAAGCTTATGAAGAACGCAAAACGCTGGCTGGCAGTTATCTTAGCAGTGACGTTGTTAGGTTCCAATGCAATATATCAGCTTGGAACGACACTGAGTGCTAATGAAACTGAAGCAGTCACAGAAAGTCAGCAGGACGAAAGCGAGAATGCAGTTGCGGTACAAGAAGGGACGCAGCAGGAAGATACAGGAAAAGCGACTGTACAAGAAGTAACACCACAGGAGGACAAGCCGGATGCATCGGCACAGGAAGCATCCAACGAACAGGCTCAGCAGTCACAGCCTGCACAGGCAGAAGCAAATACACAGGAGGCAGCGCCGGCTAATGCAGGACAGTCTGAACCGGAAGCAAATCAGGTATCTGATGGAAATGCAGCGCAGGCAGAAACTCCAGTGGCACAGACCTATGATGTCAAGATCAACAAACCAGAGCTTGACGGAGGGCAGATCAAAGTCTGGGGAACAGATGGTATCCAGACAGACGTAACATCTTATGATGGAAACAATCAGTATGTAAAAGAAGTAACAGAAGGAGAAGACTTCAATTTCCAGATTACAAGAAATGATGGATTCGAGATTGAGAATGTTACAGTGAATGGCGTGCAGGTCGCTCCGGAAAGCACAGATGGAAGTGTAAGTACATACAAGCTTAGTGGGGTGGCAGAAGAAAAAGCCATTACAATTACATATAATAAGGTAGAGACACCGGTGGAGGATGAACAGACACCGGAAGCGAATGCAGGGGATGAGGCTGGAACAACTGGTACAGAGAATGATGCAAATGTATCAGGAGATGAACCGACAAAAGTAATTGAAAATTTGAAACCTGCAAGAACTCTTAGCGAAACAGTTGATGGAACAATTGTAACAGTCAGTGCGCCAGAAGGTGCTTTGGAAGATGGTTGGACATTACAGGTTAAGAAAGTATCTGTTAAGTCAATTAAAAGTGCAATAGAGGATGCGGTAGAAGATGCGGATGCAATCGAAGAGATTAAAGCATTCGATATTACAATCTATGGTAAGGATGGAAATGCAATTCAACCAGATGGATCGGTACAGGTAAGTTTTAGCGGAACAGGAATTAAAGGTGATGCCGCAGAAGTGTATCATGTTGATGATTCCAAAAAGAAAGCTGAAAAAGTATGCGATGCAACAACCAACAGCAAGGTTGAGTTTGAAGCTGAACATTTTTCGATTTATGCAGTAGTTGGATCAAATACAGTATATGCTAATACAAAAGATACAGCTTATGAAGTGGCAATTGGAGATCAACTGACATTAAAAAGTGATAATTATAAAAAAGATCAAGAGTGGAAATCAGATGAAAGTAGTATAGTTACAGTTGTTGATAGTGGAACTACAGAATGGATGAATCCTCAGCCATATGCAATAGTTGAAGCTAAGTCTGAAGGAACTACGTTTGTAAAGTATAATAAAGAGAAGTTTTATATTACTGTAACAAAAGCAAATGGAACTCTTTCTTTTGATTTAAATGGTGGTACTGGAACAAAACCCGCTGATATTACTGGAGAAAATGGAGAATCAGTTACCTTACCTACGGGAAATGAAATTACAAGAGAAAATTATACATTCTTAGGATGGTCTACAGAAAAAGATGCTAATCTTGTAACAAGTAATGGTAAAGCGGTTGTCTATCCAGCAGGTGGAACTTTTGAAGTTTCAGGAAAGACAACATTGTATGCAGTATGGGCACAGAGTGCAGGTAAACTTTCAGGAAAGATTGCTATAGCAATTCGGAAAGATGGAACAATTCCGGGTGAACCATCATTGCAATATGCTTCATATACATTTTTGACATCAAGCCGTGGTAATTCTACACTTATGAGCGTAGACAATGTATTGGATTATATTAATCCGGCGCAAACTATGGTAGGGAAATCTAATGTTGAGAGTGTGTTACAGCCGACGTTTTACAGTTATGTGAATAATAAAAACGCCAACGGGACATACTGGAATAATGCTACGCAGTATGTAGAATGGTATGTTGTAAAATATCAGAATAGTGATTATGCATATCATATAGATGGTGTTGTTAGAAATAAACAGAATGTATATTTGGATTATGATGGAAATGGTTATACAGATGGTCTTGTACCAAACGGTGTGCAATTGGTAGAAGGTGGCTCTACAACTGTAAGTCAGGCAGGTAATTATTACAATGGAAATAGCGATTGGCGTGATCTGAAAAAGGCAGGATATACATTTATAGGTTGGAATACGAGTGCGGATGGAAAAGGCACTTCATATCAGCCAGGTGCTTCAATTACAGTAAGAGAGAATACTACGTTATATGCACAATGGAAAGCAAAAGGCTACACTGTAAAATATGATAGTGATGGTGGATCTGCAGTTGCTGATAAGAATTTGAAATTTGCAGATGAAGTGGATGTTAGTGCAACTCCGACAAAAGATGGTTATATATTTAAAGGATGGTACTATAACGAAAGTGAAGTTAAGGATGCTACCTATGCAAGTCTTGTAAATGATGATGAATCAGTTCAGGAGATTACACTTAAAGCAAAATGGCAGCAGAAAGATGGACGGTTTGGATATTATCTGTCTTTGGCGAGTGCAGACTGGAAAGGTGGAATGCCTGACAATTTGGAAGTAAGCGGAACATCTGGACAGGGACTTCCAAAATATGCAGAAAAAGTACATTATACTTATGGCGATAAATATAATGTAATCAGTAATGTGCCAGAAGCAGAAGGACATGCATTTATCGGCTGGCTGGATAAGAAACGTGGAAATCAGAGTGCAGCAATTCGTACAGCAGGTGATGAGCTTACCTATATTTATAAAGCAGGTGATGAGAATCAGGCTTATACACTGGATGCGTTATGGGCAAGTATCGCAGCAAAAGGTGGAACATATCCATACAACGGATCCAGCCGTCAGATAACAGCGGATGTTGCAATCAATGAAGGTCTGAATCTTAATGCTGAATATGTAGAACAGGCTAAGAAGTTCATTAAGACCGGAAAGATGGAATACAGTACAGATAATAAAAACTGGTCTGAAGAAAATCCTGGCTTTACAGATGCAGGAACTTATACGGTGTATGTAAGACAGGATGTTACAGTTGGAGGCACAACCACAACATTACAGTCAAGTGCACAGATTGTGATCAATCCAAGAAGTGTTGAATTGACATCGGCAACCGATAGTAAGATGTATGATGGAAAAGCACTTACAAAGAAGGAAGTAACTGTAAGTGGTGATGGATTTATTGAAGGTGAAGGCGCAACTTATAATGTTACGGGAAGCCAGAAGGTAGTAGGAAGCAGTGAGAATACATTTACATATACACTGACAGATGCTACGAAGGCACAGAACTATCATATAACAATGCATAATGGTACATTAACCGTAACAAACCGTGATGCGAAGTATGAGATTACGGTAGAAGCTAATCGTACAACAGAAACATATGATGGAACAGAATACAGTGCAGTCGGCCTGAAAACGACAACATTTAATGTAAATGGAGAAGAGTATACAGTCAGCGGACTGACAACGCAAGATCCGAAACAGAAGAACGCAGGAACTTATACGAACAACATTACAGGAACAGCCATTGTAAAAGATGCAGAAGGAAATGATGTAACAGATCAGTTCTTAGTAAAAACATCTGATGGAAGTCTTGTAATTAAGAAGGCAGAAGTAACATTAAAGAGTGCGACATTGACAAAACAGTATGATGGAGACGCACTTGTGAATGGAAACACAGCACTTGAGATCGAAAGCGGCTGGGCAGAAGGAGAGGGAGCAGAGTACCACTTCACCGGAAGCCAGACCTTAGTAGGAAACAGTGAGAATACATTCACATATACAGCAAGAGAAGGAACAAACTTTAATAACTACACGATCAAGCCAAGCAACGGAACACTGACAGTAACGAACCGTGATGCGAAGTATGAGATCACAGTAAAGGCGAACAGCACGAAAGCAACTTATGATGGAAAGAAACATAAGGCAGAAGGCGTGGAGACTTATGAGTTTACAATCAATAATCATAAGTACACAGTAAGCGGCCTGAAAACAGAAGATCCAGAACATAAGAATGCAGGAACTTATACGAACAACATTACAGGAACAGCAGTCGTAACGGATGAAGCTGGAAACGATGTCAGCAGTGAGTTCCTTGTAAAGACAGAAGACGGAAGCCTGAAGATCAACAAGGCAAAGGTAACATTGAAGAGTGCAGACCTGAACAAGAAGTATGACGGAAAAGCACTTGTAAATGGGGACAAAGCACTTGCAACAGAGACAGGCTGGGCAGAAGGAGAAGGAGCAGACTACACCTTCACCGGAAGCCAGACCTTAGTAGGAAGCAGTGCTAACAGCTTTACATACAAAGCGAAAGCAGGAACGAACTTCAACAACTACGAGATCACAGCAAACAGCGGAACGCTGACCGTAACAAGCCGTGATGCGAAGTATGAGATCACAGTAAAAGCGAACAGTACGACAGGAACATACAATGGAACTGAGTACAGTGCAACTGGACTGGAGAGCACGACCTTTACAGTAGACGGAAACGTATATACAGTTGAAGGACTGACAACCGAAGATCCGGTAAAGAAGGATGCAGGAACTTATACGAACAACATCACAGGAACAGCAGTCGTAAAAGATGCAGCTGGAAATGATGTCAGCAGCGAGTTCACAGTAAACACAGAGAACGGAAGCTTGAAGATCAAGAAGGCAGAAGTAACATTAAAGAGTGCGACATTGTCTAAAGTATATGAAGGAACAGCACTTGTAAATGGAACAACAGCGCTTGAAACAGAAGAAGGCTGGGCAGAAGCCGATAAAGATTCAGTAGTTTATAACTTTACTGGAAGTCAGACATATGTGGGAAGTAGTGAAAATATATTCTCTGTTGTATGGAATGAAACAGTTAAAGAAAGTAACTATAATGTAGCAATTGATTATGGCACTTTAACAGTTACACCACAGAGTATCGTACCTGACCCGGATCCAGAGAACCCGAGTTACAAGGGTGTTGAAGTTAGCACTCCAGCAGATGTTCCATACAATGGTCAGGATCAGACATGGGAGCCAACTGTAAAAGACGCAGAAGGTAAAGCACTTGTAAAAGATACGGACTATACAGTAAGCTATGACAAAGATGACCGTACAAATGTAACAGGAACTATCACAGTAACAATCACTGGAAATGGTAATTACACTGGTACAGTAACAAGAACATATCAAATCACTCCAAAGCCAGTAACAATCACTACTAATTCTAATGAAAAGGTATTTGATAATACGGCACTTACAGCAGATGGTTCTGTTGAAGGAATTGTGGAAGGTGAGACATACAGCTTTACAGTGACAGGATCCCAAACATGGGTTGGAAGGTCAGCTAATACTTACGAGATGGTTTGGGATACAGAGGACAACCACTACACAGCAAAACAGTCTAACTACGCAGTAAGTGAAAATGTTGGTATTTTAACAGTTACAGATGGAACACCAGAGACACCAGTTGATCCTTCATTAGTAGTTAATAAGACACATGAAGCTAAGGCTGATGGAACAACCTTCAAAGCAGGAGACGTTATCACATTTACAATTACATT
>OIZU01001082.1_pt1 | contig 16561 bp, 15 predicted proteins | sample 1588661 | NCBI WGS metagenome assembly OIZU01 (sample SAMN03283257) | human gut metagenome | biome: human-associated habitat; material: feces | host: Homo sapiens | place: USA | collected 2013 | reverse complement strand
ATCTATGTTTTATTTTCCTCTATGTTCTTTGGAAAATATGCCATGATCGTCTGCTATTCCATGTATCTGCTCGGCATCATTATCGCAATTACAACAGCATTTATCCTGTCCAAAATCGACGGAAGCAAAGCGACACATGCCCTGTTGATCGAATTGCCGGAATATAAAACTCCAAGTGCCCATACGATTGCGATTTATGTATGGCAGAAGATAAAAGATTATCTTACAAAAGCTGGAACTGTTATATTTATCGCATCCATCTTAATGTGGGCAATCTTAAACTTTGGCCCTCATGGATATGTAACAGATATTTCTGAAAGCTTTGGTTCTGTCATTGGACGCCTGATCGTACCGGTCTTTCAACCGGTCGGACTCGGATATTGGCAGATTATTGTAGCTTTGATCGCTGGTATTGCCGCAAAAGAAGTTGTTGTCTCCAGCTGCAGCGTACTCTTCGGAATTCAAAATATTACGACTGCCCACGGAATGACCGCAATGGTGGCTTCTCTTGGTGCCATTGGTTTTGGCCAGGCAAATGCTTATGCACTTATGACATTTTGTCTGTTATATGTACCATGCACAGCAACCATTGCAACGATTCATCGTGAGTTGCAAAGCTGGAAATCCACTGGTTTTATCCTGCTCTATCAGCTGTGTACTGCCTGGATCATAAGTTTTGTAGTTTATCATATCGCAAGTTTGTTCTAAGCTCTTATAAGGGCGCACTAAAAAAGAAGTATTCTGACTTTGAGTAAAATCTCATTTATCAGAATACTTCTTTTTTATTTATTACATATATTTCAACTCAATCGGATCGATCGGATCGACAGGATTCTCAATCTTTCCATTCAGCATACGTTTTCTCTTACGCATGATTGTACCGGCCTTATTATAAAACCAGAAAGAATATGTCAGAATCTTATCCGCCTTTCCCATCTTGTCTTTTGTCGTCTTTCCATACAGACTGCCACCTGTCTCAATCACTGCAGATTTTGACCTGATCAGTGCGATCAGCTCTGTCTCACATGTCACTCGCTCTGGCAGAATGGTATACCCCATACCTACACAATTAGGTCGGTGTGCGTCACTGCCACCGATTCCCGGTTTCTTATATTTCTGTGCAAGCTTAAGGGCTCTCGCATTAGACTCTGCTGATTCACATGCATTAAATACTTCAATAAAGTCAAACCGCTTAAATAACTCTGGTGATTTGTAATAACGCTTTGTGTTCGTAAAGCTTAAATATTTGCCCCCGCATGGATGTGCCGGCCCCAGAATTCCTCCGTGCTTATGCACAAAATCAATCAATACTGCAACCGGAAGACCTCGGAGTTCCAAAAGTCTCATCTTCACGCCTTCTGGCATAATGCATAAAATATGTCCCCCGTCACAAGTATCATACTCAATTCCTTTTAAGACTACAAAATCATCATGTACTTTTCCCTTCATCTGGTATTTCCAGTGTCGGTATCCTTTATACGTATCATGATCTGTAATCAGCATTCCGTCAAATCCACGTTCTTTTAAAAGTGTAATGTACTCGTCCAGGCTCACCTTGCTGTCAATGGACCCTTCCTTTACATGACAATGCATGTCCAGTTTCATAAGCCTATTCCTCGCTCTCCTCGTCAGATGGAATATCGTCTAAATCCAAATCCCTGATCTCGATATCCTCTGACTCATCATCTGAAAAATCCTCATCTTCATCCAGATATCCTTCCGGCTCTTCTGCTTCTTCCTCATCCAGATATCCTTCCAGCTCTTCTGCCTCTTCCTCATCCAGATATCCTTCCGGCTCTTCTGCTTCTTCTGGCTTCTCTTCGTCCTCATCCAGAATCATTCGGGCTTTCTCTACTTCATTCTCCATAGAGACCTGTTCCTTGATATGTTCAGATTTGATTCTCTCTTTCTTTCCAATCTTACTTGACTGCATCATGAACTGAATCATAAGTCCTACAAATGCAAGAACTGCACCTGCTGCATATTTTAACCATGACGGATCTGTAATTCCAGCAAGGTCGAGAATCGCCGGACCTGCAAGAAATCCACCTGCTATACCGGTAATTACAATGATCATCGGCTCTGCAAATATTGCAGCAAGAATCGCAAGCACAAGTGCCACTGCCAGTTCCACAATAGTAATGACTGAACTTTGTGCCGGTATCACTGCTGCCAGCACTCCCATAGAGCAGATGAATATCATCACAAATACACCCAGCCTGTATACAAGAAAAGACACTACTGCCAGCAATATCGCGCAGACTAATATAACCGCTACGGATGCAATACCTTCAATTCCCGCTAATGCACAGATTCCAGCTCCCACTCCTGCTCCAATCAGAAATCCCAGGAATGCCGCAACCACTTTCACCAGCTTCAAGCCGAAAAATCCAATTAAAATACCGATTGCTATCACAGCCGCAAACACTCCCACGCTTAGCTTTCCGGCAAGGAACACTGAAGTCGGTCCATCCATGGAGCCTATCGCACTTATGCCTTTCACCAATGTTGTCTCATTCATTCTATTATCTCCTTTACGTGTTAATTATTTTCTCCCATCTCATTCGTCTTTATTATATCAGTATCTGTAACACACGTAAAGTCTCTTTCTTGTACCCCTTATGCTTTCTTCCTGTTGATGATCAGACGTTCAATGATTTCTATCGTCTCTTTGATTCCGTAGTTGGCACTGTTAATGCACAGGTCATAATTCTCAGGAGTTCCCCATTTTTCACTTGTATAAAATTCGTAATATTTTTTATGCTGGCGATCCATTTTTTTCAAAAACTTCACCGCTGTCTTTTGATCCATCTCACGCACGTTCATCATATACTGCAATCTCACTTCAAATGGTGCGCTGATGAACAGACTGATATGTGGAATATAATTATTGCGCAGAATAATATCCGCACATCTTCCAACTATAATACGATCTTCTGTTCGTGCCAGATTGCAGATCAGATCGCTCATATTAAAGAAGACGGCATCTTCTCTGTTAAGTCCATGATAACGATACATATTCCGCAGCTTTGATTTCAATGTTTCTCGTTTTTTTCCATATTTATCAAACTCTGTAAAGCACTCTTTCTCTTTAATATGAAATTTTTCTTCTTCCTGACGTTTTAGTACCTGCTCGAAAATCTCTGAATCATAATAATTGATATGCAGCTTATCTGCCAGCTCAAATCCAATATCATTTCCCGCATATCCGTTGCAGACATATCCGGAAGCTGCTCCATTGCTTTAAGAATCTCATTATATTCTGTCATCATACGGCTCTTATCTTCTTTATTCTTAATCGTACGAGCCATGTTACTGATCAGCGCCAGCTCACTTCGCAAGAGATGTCCGTCAGGCTTCGTATACATCAACATACTAAGTGCACGGATCGTATTCTCTCTGCTTCCTGTAAATGTTCTTCCAAGGGAAGATCCTACACATTTATATACTTCACCATCCAGATCATAGATCCGATTCGCAAGTTCTATATACATATCTTTATTATTTGCCATATCCGTAACCTCCTACAAAAAGAACACAAGCATATCCAGTATAAATACCGGAACTAAGAATGCAAGCGACCATAAGATATATCCAAAGAACGATGGCATATTGACACCATTTTCATCAGAAATCGCTTTTACCATAAAGTTCGGTGCATTTCCTATATATGTGTTTGCTCCCATAAATACAGCTCCACAGGAAATAGACTCTAGAAGATTCACCGGAATCTGTCCAAGAGCCGTTGTAATACCTCCTGTTAATCCAAGTGTTCCCGCAGTTGTCAGGAATACAAGATAGGTCGGTGTATTGTCAAGGAAGCTGGACAGCGCTCCTGTTGCCCAGAACATCTGGTACGGCTCGCTAATTCCAAGGTTTGGTCCAACAGATTTAATATGATCCACATAAACACCACAAGTGGCTGGTGTGCTTCCCACCACTCAGCACGTAATAGCGGCATGACCGCTATACATAACAAAAGAAAACAGATAGTAAAAGCCAGCTTTTACTATCTGTTTCTTTTTATCTTCCTACTCGAATTCTACAGCTCCTGTTTCTGTTCCGTTGATCACATAGTAGACCGCATTCTCTTCCGGTTTTATGTAAAGATCCATCTCTTTAATGTCTCCGACTTTTTTACCAGATCTCGTCCATGCTTTTTTCACACGGGCAATGATGTCTTTCTCTTCTACCTGCTTACCATAATACTCAACAAATGCTTTTATTTTAATGTCTTTCTTAGCAGCTTTCTTTACAGTCTTTGTCGCAGTCTTTGTTACAGCTTTTGCTACAGTCTTTGCCGCACCTGCACCTTTCACTGCTTTTTTCGTAATCTTATCTACTGTATCTGCAGCAGCCTTCTCAACTTTAGCTTCTACTTTCTCTTTTGTCTGTGGCTTTATCTCAGTCTTAGCTTCTGCCTCTACTTTCTCTTTTGTCTGTGGCTTTATCTCGGTCTTAACTTCTGCCTTTGCTTTCTCTTCTGTCTTTATCGAATCAGCCATAACATTTGCAGCTATTTTTACATCATTTGTCTTTTTTACAGGTGTCCCTTTTTTTGTTACCATAATAAATCCTCCTCACAAAAAGGTATATCTCAAGTGTGAACATATTTATTATAGCACATCAAAATAGAAAATCAATTTCGAATATATTAACCTTTTGTCAATTCGTGTCGCTTATCGACAGCATTTTTCACAATTTGACAACTTAAAATCCGAAGATCTGTAAAACCATTCCTGCAATCACTGAAAGTGCATATAAAGTGAGTACAATCTTTATGTTCTCACGTTTATCCCGATTGACCTTAAAAAGTACAACCAATCCAATTCCTGCTCCGGTACAGAGACCGGAAATGGCAGATGCGAATGAAATTGCACCGCTGATATAAAGCTGCGTGATTACAACAGAAGCCGCACAGTTAGGTATCAATCCAATAAGTGCTGCAATCACTGGCTGGATAATACTATCTGCCAGAAGATATTCAGATAATGTCTGAATTCCAATTACTTCTATAATAAAATTCAAAATTGCTGTAAATACAAAAAGATAGAGAAATATCTTAATTGTATGGCGAAGTGCTGGTTTTAAAAGTCCGGCGTGGTGATCATGACATCCACAGTGATCACAGAGATTTCCACACTCTTTTGGAGTTGCAATTTGTTTCTGCAGGAAAAGATCAATGATGTATCCTGCTACGACCGCAATCACAACTTTTACCGCAAGGAGTGTCAGAACTGTCTTTCCCTGATCCGGATTGCCAAGCAAGATCAATACTGCTTCATCTGATGTTGCAAGAAATACAGAAAGCAATGTTCCTACCGATATAATCCCTCCTGCGTAGAGGTTAGAAGCCATGACTGAAAATCCGCATTGTGGTACACAGCCCACGAGTGCCCCCACAACCGGACCTGCTTTATCTACATCTTCCAGTGCCTTTCTTGTCAATTTTGTCGAATAATGCTCCAATCCTTCAATTAATAAAAATGCTACAAAAAGAAATGGAAGCATCTTTAAACAATCTGCCAACGCATCTGCAAGTACATCTATTATCATTTCCATATTATCACCTCTAATTCTATGCCTTATTATCTAGTTACCTATTTTATTATGTTCTATTCTTAGTAACACAATCCGCAATATTATATCTTATTCTTTTCCAAATTACAAGAACTCCTCTGCAAATTTACAGGAAATTCGAGGCAATACTGTGAGGTACGGTACAAATCAAATATCACTTCATCATTCTGTAAATTTGCAGGGGAGTCCCTTTTTGATATTATATTCGAAACTTTTTTATTTCTTTTTCAATATGTTAATGACTATGTAAACAGTTTTATGTAATCTTATCTGTAATTATAACGGGCTTTTGATCTCTTCATGTGCTCTTCCATAGCTTCTGCAGCACCCTCTCCGTCTTTTGCAAGAATAAGACCATAAATTTTCTGATGCTCTTCATAAATTTCCTGAAGCTGCCGTCCGTCAATCATTCCCGTCTCACTGACATGACGCATCAGATTACTGATTGTCTGAAGCATACTGTAAATTACAGTATTCCCGGAACACTCTGCAATACTGCTGTGGAACTCCAAATCTGCATCCAGAAACTTCTTATAATTCTGCTCTACATATGCCTGATGGATTTTATGTGATACATCATACAGACGATTCAGAGCGCGATCATCTACGCAGTCAGCTGCCAGATAAGCGGCTTTCACTTCCAGAAGATCTCTCACTTCCAAAATAGACTCTGTCTGATTGCCATTCATAAATAAAGACCAGGAAAGTGGAATGACGAAAAAATTTGCTTCATTTCCACTAATATAAGTTCCCTGCCCCGGCCGGATATCAATCATGCCAAGCACATCCAGAACTTTCAATGCCTCACGTACTGCCGAACGTCCAACTCCAAGTTTTGTCGCAAGTACACGATCTGACTCTATCTTATCCCCTTTTTTCAGACTCTTATCAAACATCTGCTCTGCAAAATACATAGTCAGGCGATTCAAAAGTTGATTAATGCTGCCTTTTTTAGACTGAAGCTTTCCAAGCGCTTCCGGGCTTACATCATCCGGTAACAGAATATGTATCTTCTCGGCAAATTCTTCTGATGGCATAGAAAAATGCATAGAATCAATTCCAAGCTGTTCTGAGACACTGATAATGACATCATTCATTCTGGGACCGTCTTTTGCCTCCAGGTTAGACAATGTCGCGATGCTCATAGTTGGCCTTCCTTCTTCATCCGACAGGAATCTGTCAATGAATTCTTTTTGAGTCAGCCTTAAAGCTCTTCTTAACAATCGTAAGTTTTCTCTTTTGTACATCGGATTTAATTCGCCCATATCTTTTTCCCCGTTTCTTTCTCGAAAGGCCGCAGGATATCTCTTCCTCCGGCCTTTCGAATCACCATTCATAAATAATTATTTTTTCGGATTACTCAGCAAGAAGCTTTTTAGCAAGACCTGTCATAACAACAGAAGCTTTTGCAAATTCACTATACTTTGTAAACTCTACCGGGCAGTGACTTCTTCCATCTTTACTTGGAACGAAAATCATAACTGTCGGAAGCACCTGACCGATCTCAAGTGCATCATGTCCTGCTCCACTAGGAAGTCTCATATAAGAATATCCTCTTGCTTTGCAGTCTTCTTCCATGATGTCAAGCATACCTTCATCCAGCATAACCGGCTCGATCACAAGCTTTGTATCGATGTCATAGGATCCACCCATAGCCTTCACTTCACGGTCTAATGCTGCACGAATTCTGTTTGCGATATCATTAATATTGTCGTTGCTCTTAGAACGAATGTCAACTGTAAATTCACATTTTTCAGCTACAATGTTCATTCCACCAGGTATCGTGTTAATGTATCCGATTGTTGCAACTGTTCCGTCAGCTTTCTCTCTTGCCCAATCTGGGATTTTAGAAATAACCTTTGTTGCTGCATCAACAGCATCAAGACGCATATCCATTGGAGTTGTTCCGGCATGGTCAGCTCTTCCGTTTACTGTTACCATATATCTCTGGATTCCAACGATACAATCTACAAGACCAATCTCAATATTCTTTGCATCCAGAACCGGTCCCTGCTCAATATGAAGCTCAAGGAATTTTCCGATAGAACCTTCCGGCCATTTTGCATCTTCAATCTTCTCTGGATCAAGTCCATATCCCTTCATGGCATCATAGATAGAAATTCCATCTGTATCTTTGTAATGTTTGCAATATTCAACATCTCTGTGTCCAAGCATAGCTCCGGATCCAAAATATCCTGTTCCGAAACGCATACCCTCTTCATCGCAGAAACCAACGATTGCAAAGTTTCTCTTTGGTGTAAATCCTTCATCTTTTAACTGTCTTGCAGCTTCGATCGCACATACAACTCCGGCGATTCCATCAAAGTCTCCACCGTTTACTACTGAATCATAGTGAGATCCCATCATAACACATGGAAGATCTGGATTCTCTCCTTTTAAGATACCGATTACATTTCCGGCCTCGTCCTCATGTACTTCAAGACCAGCCTCTGTCATAACCTCTCTCAGGTAATTTACGGCATCTCTAGCCTCTTTTGTAAATGGAAGTCTTGTACATCCATCTCCTGGTGTTGCTGTAAAACGTTTTAAATGCTCTAAATTTTCAGCAATTCTTCCTGTTACTTCTTCAATTGCTACTGTTCCCATAGTCTTTTTTTCCTTTCTGGTTACAATAATTACTTATGTTTTGGTGTTAAGATAAACACTTTCACCGGTGAATAGAACATAGCTGCCATCATGATTACAAATCCAACTGCGCAGGCTGCGGTTGTCCCGGTATATAAACCGAAAAGCATAATAGCAAATGCAATCATAATTACGATAAATGCTAATGTCAGTCCACCTTCTTTAGTTTTAAAAAAGCTATTCTTCTCCATTGTCAGCACTCCTTTTTCCAGATTCAGGACTTTCTTATAAAGCTGTCATAACAAACAATACTGCTCCAATCAAAATCGTAGCCGGTATTGTAATCGCCATAAGCTTTTTCATAACTTCGCCTTCGCTTCCAAGGATACTTGCTGTTGTCGTACCAAGAATAATCTTGCTCGGGCTGATTGCAGCTCCGATTGCACCACCAGCTGACTGCGCTCCAAGGATTGCAGCGGTATTAGCCCCAAGAAGTTTTGCGGTTGTCATCTGGAAACTTCCAAATAATATATTGGAACTCATGTTACTTCCTGTCATAAATGTTCCAAGAAGTCCTACAAATGGTGCAAAGATAATGTAAACTTTTCCGAGTACATTTGCAATTCCATTTGCAAGTACAACTGTCTGTCCTGTTCCGTCCATGATCTTGGACATAATTACAAGTCCGATAACTGCAATACCAGACGGCATTGTCATGGAAACAGATTTCACAAACACTCTCTTCGTACCACCTTCACCGATCCAGCCATGCTTTTTGTAATAAACTAGACCAATGATCGCTGATATAAACAAGAACATACTTGCATGAGTAAATGGAGCTAATGGTGAAAAGCAATCTACCGCTTTATTTACATAACCATAACCCGTAGATGTCTCCGGAAAAGCAAATCCAAATTTAAACTGTCCAAGCACTGTGTTCAGTGGTTTTACAAGTAATACCACCAGTGTGATAATAGATAACGCAAAATACGGTACAAATGCCTGAACAAGTGTCATATCCGGAATTTCTTCTTCTCCATCGGTTGCAGCAAAATCACGATTCATGATCGGGCTGTCCTCAATGCACCACTCATCTTTATACATTTTTGTTCTTCCAAGAAGAAGAATGACTACCAATGAAATAACTGCCGGGATGAAACAAGCCAGTGTTGTGCTTACTTGTGTCAGCAGAAGTTCTCCGCCTCCCTGAATGACTGCCATAATTGCTACGGCTACAAATCCTTTTTTCAGTGCTTTTCCTTTACCGTAGAACCAACATGTGGCAAAACCACCGATTGCTGTCCAGATAAATAAGAAAAATGCTGTCCACATAGCTGTTGTAAGATACTCACTGCTTCCTACAGCAAGTCCGGCTGACATAGCCAGAGAATCCCACGCAGCTCCAAGTGTACCGAATGTATTTCCCCACGCCTGACCGATAAGAGGGATAATAACTGCCCACAGCGGTTTCACACCAATACCGATCAAAAGAGGTGCTCCTACTGCAACAGGTACGCCGAATCCTGTGATTCCCTGAAGGAAACTCTCAAAAATCCAGCCCATTGCAAGTACAAGAAGCAATTCGTTTGGCAAAAGTTTACGCATACCATTACGGATTACCAAAAATGCTTTTGCCTCATCTCCAACCTGATACATCAGAATTGCAGTCCATACAATGATCAATATGATCAGTGCATTCCACACACCTTTCGCACTTTCGGAAGCAAGAAGCGTAATGTCTGCTTTATAAAAAGCAACTCCAGTAACTACCGTTATCAGTAATCCTACCGGTGCCGCCTCGGTCGCTCCCCAGCCACACTTGATCATTAAGATCAGAAGTGCCGCAATTGGAAGGAACGCCATAATCCACATAAATAGATTTACTGGTATATTCATCTTGTTCCATCTCCTATTTTCTTCTCATTACTTACAGATGTGGGATAACTCCCACATCTGATATAACTATTATTGATGGATCACAGTTCCTGTCTTTCCGGCAATTCCTTCTGCCGCTTTGTCAAGAAGTGTAATCAATGTTCTTCTTCCTTCTCCTGACTCAGCAAAACGAATTGCTGCTTCAATCTTCGGAAGCATAGAACCTTTTGCAAACTGTTCCTCGGCAATATACTCTTTTGCCTGTTCTACAGTCAGATCTGAGAGCCATTCCTGATTCTCTTTGCCAAAGTTGATCGCAACTTTTTCTACGGCTGTCAAGATAACCAGATAGTCTGCTCCAAGCTGAGCTGCCAGAAGGCTGCTCGCATTATCTTTGTCAATAACTGCGTTGACTCCGACCAGTTTTCCGTTCTCACTGATTACCGGAATTCCACCGCCACCACATGTAATCACGATGTGTCCTGCATTTACCAGTGTCTTGATCGTCTCAAGCTCACGGATTCTCTGTGGCATCGGAGAAGCTACAACTACACGGTAGCCTCTTCCTGCATCTTCCATACAACGCACGCCATTTGCTTCATTTTCTTCCGCCTCTTCCTTAGTAAGGAACCTTCCGATTGGTTTTGTCGGATTTTCGAATGCCGGATCATTCTTATCTACTTCTACTTGTGAAAGGATTGTAGATACTTTTCCTTCAATGTTACGGCTGTAAAGCTCGTACTTAATTGCATTCTGAAGATCGATTCCGATATATCCCTGGCTCATTGCCACGCTTGTCGGAAGCGGAACCTGTTTATAATTCTCATGCGTAACAACCAGGTTGTCCATAGCATTCTGGATCATTCCGACCTGTGGACCATTTCCGTGTGTTACGATGATATCTAATCCCTGCTGTGCAAGGTCAACAATTACTTTTGCAGTCTTAGCCACTGCCTCTTTCTGCTCTTCTACATCTTTACCAAGCGCATTTCCGCCAAGAGCAATGACAACTTTTTTCTTTTCCATGGCTGCCTCCTATCTTCCGGACTTATGCCTCGAATCCAAGCTTCTTAGCGTATGCTACGATAGCTTTTTCGAAACACTCGATTGGCGGGTGAACTGTACCTGCTCCAATCTGTCCTTTTCCTGCTACTTTGTTAGCAATACCTGTGTTGATTACTGGTGTGATACCTTTCTCAACTACAAGTCTTGCATCGATTCCAAGACAAATTCCCTGGAAATTCCATGTAGGAACTGTGAAGTTCGGGTTTCTGTCTGTAACGATTTCCATCATCTCGTTACTTGTACGAAGAGCATCCTCGTATCCGCCAGCACCTACGAATCTTGTTACAGCCGGTGCTGCAATCATTGCCATACCACCGACACCAAATGTCTCTGTAATAGCACTGTCTCCCATATCCGGGCAAGCATCATCTGCATCATATCCTGTAAAGTACAGTCCCTGTGGTGTATTAACCGGACCTGTGAACCACTCGTCACCCATACCAGCAATACGAATACCGAACTCATATCCGTTACGGCACATTGCTGTAACGATTGTTCCGTCTGTTCCTTTACGTGCATCATCCATAACAGCCTTACCTGTAGCCATCATGATGTTCAGGAAGAACTGATCTGTATCAGCAAGGAATTTGATAACATCATAGCGGTCTTTCTCGCTGATGTCTTTCATCTCTGTAATAAGCGGAGCCATCTCTTTTAAGAATACAAGAGAAGCTGCAATATTTCTCTGGTGGAACTCGTCACCCATTGCGATTGCTTTTGCGATCAGTGGGTTAATTGCAAGTCCATTCTCCATAGAACGAAGAGCTTTTCCAAGTGTTGGACCAAGAACATCTCTCATCCAACGAAGTCTGTTAACAACTTCCTCATCATAAGCTCCGAAACGAAGAACTTTACCAATACCCTCGTTCATTGTACAGTAAGCTCTGTTAGCTCCTGTCTCGTTCTCAACTACAAATACTGCCATGTTAGGAGATGTGATTCCACCCATAGGTCCTACTGCGTTGCAGTGGTGGCAAGGGATGAATTTGATCTCGCCATTCTCAAGCATTTTTCTAGCTTCTTCTTCTGTCTCTGCCCACTCCTCGAACATTACAGCACCTACGCAAGATCCCTGCATCGGGTCTGGCATATTCTTGTAATCTACCGGAGGACCTGCATGAAGAATTACTTTTCCATTATTTTCAGCAAACTCTGGAATTACTTCTTTTGCACGAACGTTATCTTTTAATACTGGCTGGCTTGCTACAACCTTAGCAATCACTTCACGGTTCTTCTCTTCGATTCCTTCGTAATTTCTTAAGAAGTTCAGAGTCTTAATAAGTTTTACATTTCCGCCTGCCGGTGGAGCCCAGTCATACTGTACAACTTCACATCCAAACTCTTCTACAACTTCTGCGAAGCTCTTAAGTCCGATGTTGATGATACGTGGTTTCTCAGAAAGAAGCTCTTTTAATGTCTCAGCTGGTGTATGTTTCTCACATGCAACAACCTCTTTTGCGCGAATCTCTTTCTCTGGCTCCTGGAAATCTCTTCCGATAGCGTGGATAGCTGTCTGACATGCAAGCTTGTTGTTCTCACATACGATAACTCCAGCCTCTTTTAATTTGTTAACTGCCTCATCATATCCCTGATAATCTCTTCTTGTTCCACATACTGTAGCGATGAAGAATACTTTTCTTCCTGCTGCATCTGCTTTTGCCTGAAGTTCTTTGATTGTCGGGATCAATGATCCTGCCATATCTGCGTGTGAACCATATCCAAGCATGATGTCAAGAAGAACAACTCCTGTAGACGGATCATCTACTGCTTCCTGCATACACTCAATACGTTTTGCAGGATCAATCATCGGATGTGGTTTACCCTGTGTATAAGCATCATCTCCAAGGTCAACTACTACGTTGCCATCTAACTGGAGCATATATCCTTCAACGTCCTCTGGTGGAACTTTGCAGTTCATTGCATCTTTGATCAGCATAGCTGCCTCATTTGCAAGTGTACCACCTGAGTAGTAAGCTTTGATTGTCTTTCCGTCTTCTGCTTTGTAGAATTCAGACTCATCTACATCAACAGTAGCTTCCGGAACCTTTGTTCCTCTTACAAGACCTACAGCAAGACGAGCTGCCTCATCCAGTGTGTATGCATGATAGAAGTTCTCCTCATGATACTCTGGTTTCTCTCCAACAAACAGAGTAACAACTGGTTTGCTGAAGTTAGAAAGTCTTGCAGAGATTTTATCTCTTACTTCTTTTGCAGGCGGTTTGGAAACGATTACAAGTACTTTCACTGTATCGTCGTCTTCCATTGCATCGATCATATCCATCATTGTGATTCCACCGACCTCAGCCTTCAGGTCACGTCCACCGATACCGATAGCGTTTGTAACACCCTCACCAAGTCTGTCGATGATTGTTGTCAGTTCCTGGATACCTGTTCCTGAAGCTCCGATGATTCCGATAGAACCTTTCGCTACATTATTTGTAAATGCGATCGGAACTCCCTGAATGATTCCTGTACCACAGTCAGGACCCATAACTGCAAGTCCTTTTGAATGAGCTTTCTCTTTCAGAGCTTTCTCATCCTCGATTGTTACATTGTCACTGAACATGAATACGCTCAGTCCCTCATCCAGTGCACGGTCAGCCTCTAATGCTGCATATGCTCCCGGAATAGAGATAACTGCCAGGTTTGCATTGGACATTTTCTTCAGTGCCGCATCCCATGATTTTACACTTTCAGAACCTTTCTTTCCTTCTGCTGCTGTGGACTGTTTCTTTAAGAACTCCTCAACTTTGTCCATTACAGCATCAAGTACTGCTTCATCATTAACATCAGCTACAACTACCATATCATTTGCTGTAGCGTCCATTAACTCATCTGTTGTAAGTCCACTCTCCTTAAAAATGTCTTTGTTCGCCGGTGTAGCCATCATAACCTGAATCTTGTTGACTCCATCCAGTGAAGAAAGCTCATTTGTCAGAAGCATCAGAACTACTGAATCCTGGTAACTGCCTTTTTTTACGACTGTCTTTAACATGTCATTTCTCCCTTCTTATCTAGTTCATTGTTTTTATAGTTTGATATCATCTATTTTTGAGATGGGACCCGGGAAGCAGAGGAGTGCTCCACTTCCTGGTCCATTGGAAATTGCACGAAATAAATGAATTAGTCAGCGAATCTGTTTTTGTGATCGTATCTGTCAAAGTGAATTGCGTCACTCTTGAGATAATCAACAAGCTCATCTACGACTTCGATTCCACCTTCAGCATAAGCTTTGTCTCTTCTCATAAGAGCTCTCTGTCCTGGGTAGTATACTTTGTCGAATCCCGGAGCTGGTCTCATAGCATTTAACTCATCGCATGTCTGAGACATATTCTTCTTGAACTGCTCAGCACCGCAGAATCTCTCTGGATCGATAACGATAATTGTCTGTCCAAGCTCACGTCCTTTAGAGCAGTCATGATACATGGAGCTTACATGTTTACCAAACGGTACTCCAAGAAGTACTCCTGAGAAGATGTCTACCATCATCATAAGTCCATATCCCTTAGCACCGGCAATCGGTACAAGAGCATTTACTTTATGTGGATCTGTTACAGGAGCTCCGTCCTCATCTACAGCCCAGTCTGCAGGAATCTCAGCACCCTGTGATCTCTTGTCCAGGATTTTTCCCCAAGCCTGAACTGTTGTAGCCATATCAAATACAACATTACGATCGTCTGCTGTCGGGCAAGCAAATGAAATCGGGTTTGTTCCATAATAAGGCTCTGTTCCGCCGTATGGTACTGCCATCGGATCTGACTGGCAGAATGTGATAGCTGCAAGTCCTTCTTTTGCACACATCTCTGTATAATATCCGATTGCTCCTGTATGAGATACATTAGCCATACCTACAATAGCAACTCCGTTCTCTTTTGCCATCTCAATAGCTTTCTCAGTAGCTTTTGTTGCTACCCAGTAACCGATACCATTGTCTCCATCCATGATTCCTGAGCAAGGACCTGTCTGATTCCATGTGATGTTTGGCTCATGTGTGATTCCGCCTTTGAAGATTCTCTCACAGTAATACTCAACACGAACAGCACCATGTGAAGCAAATCCTCTCTCATGTGCCCATGTCAGAATTTCTGCTGTCTGGTCAGCGTGATCCTCACGAAGTCCCGCCTGGATCAACTTGTTTTTCATTAAGCCCTTAAGCTCTTCTCTTGAAAGTCTCATTCTTTCATACCATCCTTTTCTTTATTTTCTCTCTTTATATACCATATAGTTACCTATATAATTATCTACGTGTTTTCTTTACATGCAGTATTTTTCTAATTTATGCATCTTCTAATTCACACTTTTTCAATTCATCTTTTCTATTTTGTCACATTATTGACAAACTCTTATATAGCATATACGCCGGTACACACAGTTTCTTTATTGCTCCCAGCAATGCCGCTCGCTTTTTTTTACTGTATATACCGGCATATGATGTCAATCGTATATAATTTATATTCGATTTTATTATGTGCTAAATATCATTTTCAGTGTAAGAACATCCTTCAGGCTATGTACTATATATTACAGAGCAATGTCTCTGTTGCAGTCTTTAGAGTAGATGTAAACTAACTCTTCCTCACGTCCCTCATCGCCTATAGCGTAGCAAGCCTGTGGAACATAAGCGTCCATGAAGCAGTAATCACCTTTCTGAAGCGGTACCCAGTCATCTCCAAGTCTGTACATAGATTTTCCAGACAGGAAATACATACCATGCTGCTGAACATGTGTCTCGATATATCCATGAGAAGCTCCGATGTGGAATTTCAGGATATGCATATTCATGTCAAATCCGATGTCATGAGCTGATGGAAGGAAATCCTGTACATAGCAGTTCTCCATTCCTTCATAGGACATCCACTCAAGATCATTAGCATTTCCAACTACTGTGTGAGCACTGTGCCCTGCAACTGGCTCATAACGGCGTCTGTATACATATAATGTAGCCTCGCCTTTAGCTTCAAAAGTAATGTTGTTACTTGCCGGTGAGTAAATGTATCCACCTTTTGTAAGTTCTGCGGACTGATCATCATTCTTTACTGAAAGTTCACCATCAACTACATATAAGAAGGACTCAATTCCCTCTCCACCGATTCCTGTATTCTTTCCACCTTCGTGAACATGTACAAGATAGTCAGCAAATGTTGCACCCATAGCCGGTGAGCCAAGAATTGTAACATCACAGTTCTCATATCCTGGAACTACATTCTTTACAAGTCCATCTGGATCAAGAACGATGTAATCTCCTTTTTTAATAATAGAACGTGTGTCCAAAAGTGCATCACGATATCCTAATTGATTGTTTAAGTAACTCATTACCAAATACCTCTCTTTCTTAATGCGGAACACAAAATCAAATTCAGGTTTTGTTGTTACCATGTTTTATGGTCTTATTATGTCATTAAAGCTTAAAATTTGCAATCGGAATTTTAGATAAAAGGTTCAACCACTTTTTATC
>OIZU01001071.1_pt1 | contig 16697 bp, 14 predicted proteins | sample 1588661 | NCBI WGS metagenome assembly OIZU01 (sample SAMN03283257) | human gut metagenome | biome: human-associated habitat; material: feces | host: Homo sapiens | place: USA | collected 2013 | reverse complement strand
ATTTCAAACAATTTTTCTGTATAATTACTTTTATTCTTATTTATCATATAGTTCATATTGTTCTCTATACTTCCCATAACCATATGACACATATTTTTATTATAGGTCATTGCCCCCCACACTAAATTACTATCTTTATCATATAAATCCACAAATATGCCATTACTTATTGCATCTTCTCCTATTTGCTGGATACTAGATAACTCCCATTCTCCATTAACGTATTTAGACCTTATCGAATCAATTATATTAGAAATTTCATTTTCATTATTTCTAATAATGTATTGTTCAAATTTTTTATTAAAAACACTATTTATAGATAAAGCTATAGATAATATAACTATGATTATTAAAGATACTAAAGATAGAATTAACTTTTTATTAAGTTTTAGTTTTTTTAATTTATAATCCAAATTTATATCCTACCCCATATACGGTTTTAATGATTGTAGCTTTTTTTGTATCTAATTCTATCTTTTGTCTAAGATTTTTTACATGTGCATCAATAACTCTGTCTATCTTTTCATAATGTTCCTCTATAGTCAATTCTAACAATTGTTCTCTAGTAAATACTTTATTTTGATTCTTTGCAAATAGTAAAAGTATTTTATATTCCGTATTGGTTAATTCAACTTTCTTGCCTCTTACTTTAACCTCATGAGAGTTCATATCTATTTCAAGCTCATCCGAGAACTTTAATAAATCTTTATTTTCTACATCCATTTTTCTAAAAACTGCTTTAACTCTCAAAACTAACTCTTTAACATTAAAAGGTTTACAAACATAGTCATCACAACCTATATTAAAACCATCTATTTTATCACTATCTTCTGTTTTAGCTGTTAACATAATAATGTGTACTTTAGATATTTTTCTTACTTTTTCACAAATCTCTTCACCAGTTATATCCGGCAACATCCTATCTAAAATCATTAAATCTATACTATTTTTTGAAAAGCATTCTAAAGCTTGCTCTCCATTATTGGCTACTATAGTGTTGTATCCTTCTTTATCTAAATAAGCTTTTATAACTTGAGTAATTTTTATCTCATCATCTACTATAAGAATGTTAAACATTTGCCTTCCTCCTCTTCATTATTTATTAATATAACAAAAAATATCATATAATTGTAAATAACTTATGAATTTTATTATTTATCTTCATCTTTTTTTCATAATCTAAAGTTATAATATCTTGAAAAATATCTTAAATGAGGTGAATTTATTGAGCAAAATTACTAAATCATTTGATGTTTATGGAATGCACTGTAAATCATGTGAAACTGCAATCGAAGAAGAAATAAAGTCTTTAAACGGTATTTTCAATGTACAAGCAAGCCATAATAAATCAAATGTTATAACTGTGTATGAAAATGAAATTTTAAGTGAAAATGAAATTAAAAAAGCTATAAAAAAGGCAGGTTATTCAACCTATAAAAACTCTATAAGCCAGTTTTTATGCTTAGGATTGATGGTAATTATAATGCTATATCTAAGTAGTAATTCATTAGTTGGATATGATACGAATTCACTACTTTCAAATGCATCACTTTTTATGTTATTTGTGGTAGGATTATTATCATCTCTTCATTGTGTTGGTATGTGTGGTGGAATAATGCTTACACAGACTCTAGATAAAGATAATTTACTTGTAAGTAAAAAATCATCTTTTAATACTGCACTTAAATATAATCTTGGTAGAGTAATTTCGTATACATTACTTGGAGGAATAATTGGTGCTCTAGGTTCTGTATTTTCAATATCTATGAAAATGCAAGGATTTATCCAACTATTTGCTGCACTATTTATGGTAATAGCTGGACTTAATATGTTTGGAATAAAATTGTTTAAAAATATTAATTTAAGTATTCCTTTTATGAAAAAAAATTGTGGTAAAAGTAACAAAAATCCTTTTGTGGTGGGGATTTTAAATGGATTTATGCCTTGTGGTCCACTACAAACTATGCAACTTTATGCACTTGGAACTGGTAGCTTTGTAATGGGCGCTTTATCAATGTTTGCTTTTTCTATTGGTACTGTTCCATTAATGCTAGGATTTGGATATATTTCATCTAGGTTAAGTAAGTCGCTAAGCAATAATATATTTAAATACAGTGGTGTATTTATAATAATATTAGGTCTTTCTATGGGACAAAGAGGTTTAGCGCTAACAGGAATTAATATACCTATTTTAGGTGGTATATCTCAGTCTTCTGGAGAACTTGCACCTGTTGTAGATGGATATCAAGAGGTTACTATCACAGCTAATCGATATGGATATCAAGCATCAAGTCCTATTATAAAAGGTGATATCCCCGTTAGACTTACTATAAAAGTTGAAGAATTGACATCTTGTAATAATGCTATGTACTTCCCTCAATATGATAAGTATATAGATTTAAGTAAAGGTGATGTAATTGCTGAGATAAACCCTAATGGACAAGATATATCATTTACTTGTTGGATGGGCATGATTAGAGGCAATCTAAGAGTAGAATAATAAAATAAAAATGTCTTATAAGTATATACTTATAAGACATTTTGTTATATTAATAAATTATTTATTATGTGTAAACTAGTAATATATTTTTAATTCATACTTAGATTATCCTTAAATCAAAATTTAATACACTTTAAAATTTTTAACCTATATTTCCACATTTAAAGGTATTTTTACTATATTAATTATATGCTCACTCTTTTCTTTTCTAATTCTATCGTACCTCTTTTTATTGTAATAAAAAAATGCTAGAAATACCCTAGCATTTTTTAATGAGTTTATATCTATCTGATTATAACTCCATTTTTATTATTTTTAGCCATTTAATTTATATTTTAATTTCCAAAATTCCCATAATTCATATAAGAACAGCATTGTCCATAGTTAGGATTAGAATTTCTATAATTACTATCATCTATTTGTTCAAATTGATTTGTCTCTTGGTTTAATACTTTAAACCCTGCATCTTGCTGATATGAACTTTGGTTATCTGTTGTTGATACTACTGGATTTGTTTTATTAACAAATAATTGAGTATCTACTGTTCTTTCATTTGCAAATGATTTTACAGTTAATGCACCTGTACCTATTATTAGACCTAATGCTAATGTTCCTATTAATGACTTCTTCATATAAACACATCCTTTTTTCAATATTATTTTCTTTAAGAATATAATATTGAAAAAGTATGAATAAAATATGAATAAACTCTAGAAATATAAATAAATTTAAATTCATAATTTTTTCATACTTTTTAAGTAATATTATCTCATAAAATATATGGAGGTAATTTTAAAATGAATAAAGAAACTAAGAAAAACTTAAAAAGATTTTTACCACTATCTCTATGTTGCATAGTTCCATTATTATTACTTTCAGCAGTTCCTGCAATTAGCGCATATAGTGCTTCCGGGGCATTAGCTGTATCATTTATAGCTCCATTTATCTGTCCTTTAATTATGGGAGGCTTTTTCTTCTTCCTATTTAAATGAAATAGATCTTGTTGTTCTTAGGATAAAAAAAGTCAAAATTAGATAGCAATCAACTCTGTTTAGAAGATATTGTTAATTTTTGATGAACTAAAGCAAATTTTAAGTAAATAATATGAAATAAATAGCCTAATAGATGAGATTTTAGAGTTAAGCCAATTTTTATAGATAAATTTGTATGTTATATTCAAAGGGAAAAACTAGAGATTTTTATTTTAAATTAAAAAAGCGACTATCTAATCAGATTTGGTTAAGCGAATTATAAAAAAGACTGTAGGTAAGTTTGTATTTACAAAAACCTACTTACAGTCCCAAATTACAAAATAGACAGGTTAAATAGACCTATCTATTTTATGTTTATAATATTTTTAGATAATTAATATATATAAGCATCGCTAAACCCCTTTGATATAGCTTCATTTTTTAGAAGTATAGCATTTGATTTTTCTTTAAAAGCACCTATACACACTCTATAAAATACATCATCATCTACAATAGATTTATTTACAAAAGCGAGTAGACTAGAAGAAATAGTGTTAGCAATATCTTTTATATATTTTTCAGACTGAAGGGAAGTTTCTACAGTAGAATTTGAGATAAAATCTATTTCTATTAAAAGTGATGGCATTTTAGTTTTTCTAAGAACTGAAAAGTTTTTTGAGATTTTAACACCACGATTAGGTGTATTTATATCTTTTGATAAATTAGTACAGATGTTTTTTGCCAAGTTATATACCTTGCTTTTTTCATCATATACCCACACCTCAACTCCTTTGGCAGATTTATTAGTTGATGAGTTCATATGTAGGCTTATAAAGTAGTCGCAGTTTTCTTTATTTGCTTTAGATGATCTGTAATCTAGCGAATAGTATAGGTCTTTTTCACGTGTAGTTATTACTTTTTCATTATTTTTTTCTAGGTTATTTTTTATTAACATTCCTATTTTTAAGACTGTATCGCTTTCTTTTATTTTATTAGCAGAAACTGCCCCAGAGTCTTTTCCTCCATGTCCAAAGTCTAGATACCATTTCATAATGTTTACCTCCTAATATAGTTTTACCAATAGTTTAAGGCATTTTATTTTTAGTTAAATATTAAAAAATTTAAAGAATTTAGTAGGATGTGGATATATGTTTATCGAATATATATTGTAGGATTATAAGATATGGAGGTGTTTTATGTTAGATTATTTAACTAAGGATGATTTGCCTGAGGGAGTTATTGATGTTGTTGATGTTATAGGTATGGATGCTTTTAAGAGTTTAGTTAAGTTTGCTGGTGGGAGCAATTTGTATATTCCTAATGAAGCAAGTCTTGTTAAGGGTGTTAGAAATAGAATGATTAGAGATAGCTTTGATGGGGATTATAGAAAGGTTTCTAGGAGGTTTGGGATTAGTACTGCTCAGGTTAGAATTATTGTTAATTATAAGTGATAAAAACCCCGTCGTAAATACCGACGGGGTAGTATTTTTTATATACTTAACTTTATATTTCAAATTAATTTTTACTATATCATTTACTAGAGTATGAAAATAGGTTATTTATACCAAATTTATCTAAATATTTTGTAAAAACTTTCCGTATAAGCTAAATATACTTATATATTTATGTATTAGTAAAAAAATGTTAAAATAGAGTTATAAGAAACATAGAAATGGAGGAAGAAAATGTCCTATCAAAGTGAAGCTCAATTAGAGGATAACTTAATTAAACAACTTGTAAACCAAGGATTTAATAAAGTTAAAATATCTGATGAAGAAGAACTTAAAAATAACTTTAGAAATGAGTTATTTGAACATAATAAATCAAAACTAAATAATAAACCTTTCACAGATAAAGAATTTGAAAGAATACTTAGACACGTAGAAGGAAAATCAGTTTTTCAAAGTGCAATGATTTTAAGAGATAAGTTCATACTAGAAAGAGAAGATGGTAGTGAAGTTTATATAGAATTCTTTGACAGTAAAAACTATTTTAAAAATAGATTCCAAGTAACTAATCAAACAACAGTGGTAGGAAAATATACAAACCGCTATGATGTAACAATACTTATAAACGGACTACCACTTGTTCAAATAGAATTAAAACGTAGAGGACTTGACTTAAAAGAAGCCTTTAATCAAATAAATAGATACAAAAAACATTCTTACCAAGGACTATATAGATACCTTCAAATATTTGTAGTAAGTAATGGAGTAGACACTAAATACTTTGCAAATAGCGATAAAGAAATACTATTTAGTCAAACTTTCTTTTGGAGTGATGAAGAAAATAAAAGAATTAGCAATCTAAAAGAATTTACTCAAACCTTTTTAGATAAATCTTTTGTATCAAAGGTTATAGCAAGATATATGATAACTAATGAAACTGATAAACTATTAATGGTTATGAGACCATATCAAATTTATGCAGTTGAAGCACTTGTTACTCGTGCCTTTGAAACTAACAACAATGGATTTATATGGCATACAACAGGTAGTGGTAAGACTTTAACATCTTTTAAAGCTAGTCAAATACTAGCAAAAGAGCCTAACATTAAAAAAGTATTTTTCTTAGTAGATAGAAAAGACTTAGACTCTCAAACACTAGCAGAATTTAATAAATTTGAGCCAGATAGTGTTGATACAACTGATAAAACAGATACATTAGTTAAACAAATAAAAGATATAAATAAACCTTTAATAGTTACAACTATACAAAAAATGGCTAATGCTATAAAAAATGATAAATACTCTAACATAATGAATGAGTACAAAGAAGAAAAAGTTATATTTATAATAGATGAGTGCCACAGATCTCAATTTGGACAAATGCACAAAGCTATAAACAAACACTTTAAAAATGCACAATACTTTGGATTTACAGGTACACCAAGATTCTTTGAAAATAGAAGTCAAGAAGGAAGGGTTACAGCAGACCTTTTTGAAAAATGCTTACACACATACTTAATAAAAGATGCAATAAAAGATGGAAATGTACTTGGATTTTCAGTTGAATATATAAAAACCTTTGATGGTGGTTTTGATGAAAATGATGATGAAAAAGTAAAAGCAATAGACAAAGAAGAAGTATTTATGTGTGATGAAAGAATAGACTTAGTTGCTAATCACATCATAAATATTCACAATGCTAAAACTAAAAACAAACAATATACAGCAATATTTACAGTTCAAAGTATACCAATGCTTGTAAAATATTACGATAAATTTAAAGAAATAAACCACGACTTAAAAATAGCAGGAATATTTAGTTTTGGAGCTAATGAAGAAAGCGAAGGAAAAGATGAACACTCAAGAGATAGCTTAGAAAGAATGATTACAGATTATAATAAAATGTTTGATACTAACTACTCAACAGACACATTCTCAAGCTATTTCTCAGATGTATCTAAAAAAGTAAAAACTGCTAAAATAGACATACTTATAGTTGTAAATATGTTCTTAACTGGATTTGACAGTAAAACATTAAACACACTATACGTTGATAAAAACTTAAAATACCATGACTTAGTTCAAGCATACTCAAGAACTAACAGAGTTGAAAAATCTACTAAACCTTATGGAAATGTAGTTTGTTATAGAAATTTAAAGAAAAACACAGATGATGCACTATGTCTATTCTCACAAACTGATAACACAGATATAGTGTTAATGGAAAGCTATGAGTATTACTTAAGTTTATGGCATACACACTTAAAAAAACTATATGCTTTAACAGAAAATCCAGAAGATGTAGATAGCCTTGAAAGTGAAGAAGAACAAAAGAAATTTATATTAGCTTTTAGAGATTTAACAAAAGTATTAACAAAGCTAAATACCTTCACAGAATTTGAATTTAACAAAGATACACTTGGAATGAGTGAACAAAGTTATCAAGACTTTAAAAGTAAATATCTTTTAATATATGATACTGTAAAACGTAAAGACGATGAAAAAACTTCAATACTAGCAGATATAGACTTTGGAATAGAGCTTATGCACACTGATAAAATCAACGTAGGATATATAATGAATTTAATTAGAGATATAGATTTATCAGACAAAGAAAAACAAGCAAGAGATATTAAAAATGTAATAACTGAACTTGATAGAGCTGATAATGAAGATTTAAGACTTAAAGTTGACTTATTAAAAGAGTTTTTAAATAAAGTAGTTCCTAAACTTGAGCCTAATGATGATATAGATGTAGCCTATGAACAATTTGAAGAAGTAAAAAGAGAAGAAGATGTAGAAGAATTCTCAAAAGAAATCGGTCTTAATAGATATAAAATAAAAGACTATATTTCAGAATATGAATACTCTGGAATAATAAATAGACAAGAAATAAGTGAAGAAATAAAAGTAGAGTTAAAACCAAAGTTTACACTTAGAAGAAAATTAGTAGACCAAGTTAAAAACTTTATATATGACCATGTTAGAAAATATGCATAGATTTATAGCATAGAAGAAAGACCCTCAATATATGAGGGTTTTTATGATATAATCAACGTATAATATTTATATAAAGGATGTGTAAATTATTGAAAATAAAGAATATTAAATTCAACAATCATAAAATTTTAGGAAACTTAGAAGTTGATTTTTTAGATAGAAATAAAGAAATACTAGATACAGTAGTTATAATTGGAGAAAATGGATCAGGAAAAACAACTTTATTAAAAAGTATATATAATCAAATGAATTGGAATACAAAAGTATATGAGGAAGTAGATGCAAAAGTAGAGATAGATGCAACTAAAGATGAAATAAAGCTTATAGCTAACACACAATGTGGTAGTGATACAGCAATGTGGAATGGAGTAAAATCTAAGCTATACATAAATGAATTTATAGATGAAGTAAAATCTGGTAACGAATATAGTTTTCAAGGTGAAATTAAATCAAAAATAATTTATATGCCAACGGAAATAAATTTTAATGAACTAAATAAAGTAGACAGAACTTTTAAATATGAATACGAATTTTTAAATGAAGTAAACCAAAATATAGCTAAAGATTTACCATCAGCTATTGTTAATGCAATAAATACGGAAGTGTTCAAAAATGAAGACTTACCACCTAAAAAAAGTATAGAAAAGATATGTAATGATATAAATTCAATATTTGATTGTATGGATTTAAGTGTAAAATTTATCGGACTATCAAAAGATGAAGAAACAAGACCTATATTTAAAGATTCTACAGGTAATGAATTTGATATAAATGGATTATCATCTGGAGAAAAGCAGTTATTTATAAGAGCATTATCTCTTAAATTCTTAAATGCTAATAATTCAATAATACTTATAGATGAGCCAGAAATATCTCTACACCCTGAGTGGCAAAGAAAGATAATTAAGGTATATGAAAATATAGGTAAAAATAATCAGCTTATAATAGCTACACACTCACCTCATATAGTTGCAGATATAAAAGCAGAACAATTAAGAGTGATAAAAAGAGATGAAGAAGGAGTAAGTATCACCCCTATAGATAATCTTGAAGAAACATATCTTCAGACTTATGAGTCAATACTTAAGCACACTATGGGTATTAAAAGTAATCGAAGTGATACAGGAGAAGCATATTTTAAAATTCTAAGAAATGAACTCGATGCTAATACTTATGAATCAGACGCGTTCAAAGAGGCATATAGTTATCTAAAAACTTATTTAGGAGAATATGATAAAGATTTAATTAGTATAGATATAGAAATAGCTAGAAGAAATAGAAAGAAGGCGAGAGAAGATGATAAAAGTAGATAAGCAAGATGAACCATCTTTTCTTACCGACTTTAAAAAAAGGAAAAAACCTAAATCATGGATAGATTATAATGATGGTGATATAAAGTCTAAATTAAAGGATTTTATGTTAGATAATGAACAAGATGGATATTGTCCATATTGTGAAATATATATAAAAGAAATTAGTAGCCATATAGAACATATAAAACCTAAGGATATTTATCCAAATGAATTTGATACACATGATAATTTAATAGCATGTTGTATGAATAAAAACACTTGTGGATCTATTAAAGGAAATAGATATGATGAAAAATTTATAAATCCTGTTATAGAAAATCCAATGGAATATCTTGAATATGATTTGTCTAGTGGAAATATAGTTCCTATTTATAGTAGTGGAGAAAAATATGAAAAAGCTAGATATACTATAGATTTATTGAATCTTAATTATAGTAAATTAAGTGAGGCTAGAAAATCATTTGCAATAGAACTTAACAATCTTTTTGAAGAGAGTGATTTTGATTATTATAAAGAAGCTATAAAAAGATTTCCAACATTAATAGATTTTATAAAAGAAGATATATTTGGATAAAACATTTGAATTTAGTAAAAAATTATGCACATATATAAGGAGAGCAAAATGCAAACAAGTGAAAAACAACAAGAACAACAAAGAGAGCTTCACACAAAGTTATGGGCAATAGCAAATGACTTAAGAGGAAATATGGAAGCCAATGAATTTAAAAACTACATTCTAGGATTAATATTTTACAGATACCTTAGTGAAAAAGTAGAAAACAGAGCGAATGACTTATTAAGTGAAGACGAAATAAGTTACAATGAAGCCTATGAAGATGAAGAATATAGAGAAGGATTACAAGAAGAGTTAATAGAACAATTAGGATACTTTATAGAGCCAAAATATTTATTCTCTTCATTACTTAAAGCAATAGAAGATGGAAACTTTGATATAGAAATGCTTCAAGGAGCAATAAATGCTATAACAGAATCTACAATAGGAAATGATAGCCAAGAAGACTTTGACCACTTATTTGATGATATGGATTTAAAATCAACAAAATTAGGAAAAGACGTAAAAAGCCGTTCAAGTCTTATAGCTAAAGTAATGGGTAACATAGCAGAAATTGACTTTTCACATGAAGACAGTGAAATAGATGTACTTGGAGATGCTTATGAATATTTAATATCTCAATTTGCTGCAAATGCAGGTAAAAAAGCAGGTGAATTCTATACTCCACAACAAGTAAGTAAAATACTTGCAAAAATAGTAACAGTAGGAAAAGAAAGATTAAGAAATGTATATGACCCAACATGTGGTTCAGGATCATTACTTCTTCGTGTTGCAAAAGAAGCTAAGGTTAGAAAGTTCTACGGACAAGAGCTTACATCAACAACTTATAACTTAGCTCGTATGAATATGTTACTTCATGATGTAGATTATACAAACTTTGATATAAAAAATGATAATACATTAGAAAACCCACAACATATGGGAATGAAATTTGAAGCAATAGTTGCAAACCCTCCATACTCTGCTAACTGGAGTGCAGATGCTAAGTTTTTAGATGATGAAAGATTTAGTGCCTATGGAAAACTTGCACCAAAGAGTAAGGCAGACTTTGCATTTATACAACATATGATACATCAATTAGATGATAACGGAACAATGGCAGTTGTACTTCCTCATGGTGTATTATTTAGAGGTGCAGCAGAGGGAGTTATAAGAAAGTATTTAATAGAGGAGAGAAATGTATTAGATGCTGTTATAGGACTTCCAGCAAATATATTCTTTGGAACAAGTATACCAACAGTTATATTAGTGTTTAAAAAGAATAGAGAAAAAAATGATATATTATTTATAGATGCATCTAATGAGTTTGAAAAAGGTAAAAATCAAAATAACTTAACTGATGAAAATGTTGAAAAGATAGTAAATACTTATGTTAATAGAGAAACTATTGAAAAGTACAGTTATGTTGCTAGTATGGAAGAAATAAAAGAAAATGATTATAACTTAAATATACCAAGATATGTTGATACTTTTGAGGAAGAAGAGCCGATAGATTTAGTAGCTGTTAGTGAGAGAATTTCTAGTATTGATAAAGAGATAGCTAAGTTAGATGAAGAGTTAGCAGTTTATTTAAGAGAGCTTGGATTATAAGGGGAGGTGAGAGATATGAGTAAGGCACCGAAGCTTAGATTTAAGGAGTTTAGTGAAGATTGGGAGCAGAAAAAATTTAAAGATATATATAATGTTAAATCAGGATATGGATTTAAACTTAATGAATATTCAAGTACAGGTATTCCATTAATTAAAATAGATAATATAGGATATGGGAGAATAAAGTGGGATAATATATCATATTTACCTGAAGAATATAAAGACAGTTATTCAGATATAGTATTAGAAAAAGATGATATACTGTTAGCACTTAACAGACCTATAACTAATAATAAACTAAAAATAGCAATGTTAAAAGAAACTGATATACCAGCTATACTATATCAGAGGGTAGGTAAAATTATTGTAGATAAAACTTGTAATAAGTTATTTTCATATTATTTATTAAATAATGTAGTTTTTGATTTTGTACTAAGAGAATCTAAAGGGTCAGACCAACCATTTATAAGTACAGAAGAATTAAAAAAAGTTAAATTTAACATACCTTTAATAGAAGAACAAGAAAAAATAGCATCTTTCTTTTCTTTAATCGATAATAAGATTTCTCTTCAAGGTGAAAAGGTTGAGGCCCTTAAGGGTTATAAGAAAGGTATGATACAAAAGATTTTTAGCAGGGAGTTAAGATTTAAGGATGATGAGGGTAGAGATTATCCAGAATGGAAACATAAGAAATTAAATAGTATTGTTGAAAGAGTTACAAGAAAAAATAAAGGAACTATATGTACACTACCATTAACTATATCAGCACAATATGGTTTAGTAGACCAAGTAATATTTTTTAATAAAACTGTTGCAAGTGCAAATTTAGAAGGATATTATTTATTAGAAAAAGGTGAGTTTGCATATAATAAAAGTTATTCAACTGGATATCCATTTGGTGCTATTAAAAGGTTAGATAGATATGATAGGGGTGTTTTATCTAGTTTATATATATGTTTTTCAATTTTAGATGGTGTAGATTCTGATTTCTTAGTACAATATTTTGAAACTTCTTGTTGGCATAAGGAAATTTCTATGATTGCAGTAGAGGGAGCTAGAAATCATGGATTATTAAATATAAGTGTTAGTGACTTCTTTGAAACTTATCATTGGATACCTTGTTATGATGAACAAGTTAAGATTGGTGAATTTTTAGGAAAAATAGATGAAAAAATAAATAAGGAACAAGAGAAGCTAGATTCTTTAAATGAATATAAAAAAGGATTATTACAAAAGATGTTTGTTTAATTAAATATGAATTATTAAAGTTAAAGACAGAGAAATCTGTCTTTTTGACTTAAATTAAGTTTAAATATTTAAAATATGTTTATATAAAAGGAGAGAGTATGGAATTTTTAATTGGTACGCTTTTAGCTCCAAATATAGCTAGTATTATATTAAATGAAGTTGTAGATAAAGCTAAAGAGAAAAATATAGAAAGTGAATTAAATCAAATTATTGCTAATTTAAATTCAAATTATTTAAATAGTGAAGTTGATTGTGGTATTTTTGAAAGATTCTTAACTAAAAATGAAGAAAAAATAAAAAATTATCTATTAAGTATAGATTTACAAAACTCTAAAGTAGACTACATATTTATTGATGAAATATCTAATTTAGCAATTGAGTTTATTAATAGTGAAAGAAATAAGATAAATTATCCAGCTTTAAAAGATGATTCAATCGTAAAAAAATATTTTACAGAATTATTTTCAGATATAAATAATTTAATATATAAGCAACTAGATATTAAAGATAAGTTTATGATAAATACGATAAATAGAAATTGTGATAACAATCATAATGCACTTATGAATCAAAGCAAAGAGATTATTGAAATGCTTAATGCCTTAAAAGAGGACATGAATAAGAAAAACTCTAACTTGTTAGATGATAAATTAAAAAATAAACTAAAATATAATAATATCAATTTTAGGGAAGAATCTAATATTAAAATTAATTCTACTAATCATGATGTTAAAGGTGTATTTTTAGTTAAATACAATGAATTTCTTAGTAAGTTCAATAATTTATCAGAAGTTTTAGAGTATTCATATAGAACTCAAAAGACGATTGTGTTAGAGCCAGTTGAATTTTAATTACTAATAGATGGTAATATAATTCAAGAATTTAAATATGAAAATAAAGATCAATCAGAGTTGGTTGCACTAGAATTTGTTAGTGAAGGAGAAATTGATTTGGCAATAGGATACTTTGCTAATAACTCACTTCAGAACGGGCAATTAAGTGAACTTAAAATAATTCCTCCTATGGCTTGTTTTGATAAGAAGATTAGATTAGAAAATGAAGATTTTGAAACGATATTAGATAATATAAACCTAAGAATTGATGATATTTCAACTGTAAATAATATATCCACTACAATTATGTCTAACAAACAGCAACAAAATGCTCAAGTCTATGTAACTTTTAAAGTTTCATTAGATACAGATGAAAATATAATTTCAAATAATGCTAATTTTGAGATAGTTAATCCTTCTAGTGCATTAAGTATAATGTATTGGATTAATACTATGATAAAGATAAATAACAGTAAATCTTTAACAGCTAGATTAGTTGATGGAAATATATTTTTGTTTGAAGGTAAATTTGATTTTAATGAATCTATAGATTTAAGTGTTGAAAAGAAACTTATTCAAAAACTACTTTATATTGAGAATAGATTAGATATTAAATTTAAAATTTCACCTGAATTAATAGTAAACTATGCAGAAGAGATAAATTCTCTAAAAAATATACTTGATACTGGTATTAGTAATATAAATATATCTTCAATGTCTATTAAAGGTAAAGAAATTAAATCAAAATGTAATATACCGACAGATTCAAAATTATTATTTCATTTTATTTCTAACGACAAATTTGAGTTATTTGGAGAAAAAATAGATTTAGGAGAACATCTTATAGTATTAACTAAAACATGTATAAATAAATATGATGATAAAGATTTAATATTAGATATATGTTCAGATTCTAAAAACATAGCTGTTTATAAGAATTTTTATAATGGAGACTTTAACTTTGAATCAATATTAGAAAATGAAAATTTAGGAAAAATATCATAAAATAAATCAATCGACCTCTTTTATTTTATATGAATAATTCAAGCAGTAAAAGATTTAAAATAATTCATAAACTATTATAAAAATACACTGTAGATAAAATAGGCAGTGTATTTTTAATATACTAAGGGTATATTAAAATATTTGAAAGTAATATTAATGACCTTTATACTTTATTTTTTTATATAAATAGACTATTATAGATAATAAGTTATAGATAAAATATGAAAGGAAAATACATATGCAAAGAAGACTGTTAAATCCTAAAATAGACTTCGTATTTAAAAAAATATTTGGCTCAGAAGAAAATCCAAAAATACTAATAGGATTTTTAAATGCTGTATTAAAGCCAATTATTCCAATAGTAGAAGTTGAAATAAAAAATACAGATATAGATAAGTCGTACATAGAGGATAAGTTTTCAAGATTGGATGTAAAGGCAGTAACAAGTAAAAATGAAATTATAAATATAGAAATTCAATTAAAAAATGAATACAATATGATACAAAGAAGTTTATACTATTGGAGCAAATTATATGAAGAGCAACTAGAAGAAGGGGATAGATATGATAAGCTGTGTAGAACAGTATGCATAAATATATTAGATTTTAAATATTTAAAAAATGATAGGTTCCATAATGGATATAGATTAAAGGAAATTGAAACTAATGAAGAATTAACAGATTTAGAAGAAATTCATTTTATAGAAATACCGAAACTTAAAAAGATAAACTCAGAAAAAGATATAGTAGATGTATTAGAGGGATGGGTAGAGTTTTTAAGGGATCCTGAAAGTGAAGTAGTAAGAAAGTTAGAAATGACTAATAAAGAAATTAGAGAAGCTAAAGATGAACTTTATAGATTGAGTATGGATGAAAAAGAAAGAGCGTTATATTTTATAAGGGAGAAATCTATAAGGGATGAGATAAGTGCTTTAGCTAATGCAGAGGAAAAGGGGATGGAAATAGGAATTAAGAAAGGAGAAAGAAATAAAGCTATTGAAATAGCTAAATCACTTTTAGATGTACTTGATATAGAAACTATATCTATAAAGACAGGGCTTAGTATAAAGGAAATAGAAGATATTGCAGTAATGAAAAAGTAGAATAAATATATATAAGATGTAGTGAATAATTTTAATATATTACAAATAATGTATATAAAATTATAAAATAACCATACCTTATAATTCAAATCATTGAAAATACAAAGGTATGGTTATTTTTATTACAACATTATCTCAAAGTCAGCTAAAATATCCTAGCAAAATAATATCATCATAAAAAGGGACTGTAGGTAACATTATATTTCAAAAACTTACTTACAGTCTAATTAACACTATCTATTTAATATAAACTTATCTATAACCTTAGCCACGCCATGCTCATTATTAGTACAAGTCACATAATTAGCAATCTCCTTGATACTATCCCTAGCATTACCCATAGCAACACCAAGACCAGCCATTTTTATCATATGTTGGTCATTTTCCTCATCACCAACAGCAATTGACTTACTTAAAGGGATATTTATAGTATTACACAGAGCTTCAAGAGCAGTACCCTTATTAGCATTCTTATTTAAAAACTCTAAGAAAAATGGAGCAGACCTAACTATAGTATACTTATCAAATAAATCTTTAGGTATATTTTCTATAACCTCTTCCAACTTCTCAGGTTCATCTATAATCATTATCTTACAGAATGTTATATCATCATTTATATCTTCTTCATTCATAGAAACTATATCGATATTATTAAGAGTTGATTCATGTATTGTATATTTGCTTGGAGTCTCTTCTGGTATTATAAGATTAGTTGGTGTATTTATATGTACATGAGTATTATTCTCTTTAGCTAAATTATTTATTAATACAAAATCATCATGGCACATTTCAATATTAGATAAAATCTTTTTACTCTTAACCTCTTGAACTACAGCACCATTAAAACATATAACATAATCCCCATCATCATTTAAGTTTAATTCATCAAGTAAAGGTGTAACCCCAGGTAATGGTCTACCAGTAGATAAAACTACTTTTGCACCAGATTTTTTTGCTTCTTGAATAGAATTAAAAACTTCATTTGTTATTTTTTTTTCACTATTTAATAACGTACCATCAATATCTAAAGCTATTAATTTATACATATTTCCCTCCAGAGTATATATTTAAAACTTAAAATAATTATATCAATATTTATTAATTTTATAAATA
>OIZU01001070.1_pt1 | contig 16715 bp, 13 predicted proteins | sample 1588661 | NCBI WGS metagenome assembly OIZU01 (sample SAMN03283257) | human gut metagenome | biome: human-associated habitat; material: feces | host: Homo sapiens | place: USA | collected 2013 | reverse complement strand
ATATTCGCAATAATTTTATTTGTACAAATTGTGTTTATGTTGTATTACTGTAATATGAAACAGGGATTTTTCGTTGATGAAATATGGTCATATGGATTGTCTAACAGTTATTATCATGCGCAGATATGGGAAGATAATGGGTTGGATAATGTAAAGATAGATCCAGAAATGTTTAAATCTTATTTAACAGTTAACAAAGGGGAAGAATTTTCGTATGGATCTGTTATTTATAACCAGACGCATGATGCGCACCCACCACTTTTTTATTTAGTATTGCATACTATATCTTCATTTTTTCCAGGGCAGTTTAGTAAATGGTTTGGATTGATTCCTAATATTTTTTATTTTGCAATTTCTATGTTTTTGTTATTAAAAATTGTAAGGTGTATTTCAAAAAATAACATTTTCAATATTGCAGTATTGACATTCTATGGATTTAGTATCGGTGCGGTTAATAGTGTAACGTTTGTTAGAATGTATATGTTATTAACAATGTGGTGTTTGATGTTCCTTTTGCAAAATATTCGGTTGTATCAGGAACAGAGGCAGTCATTGAGAAATATGATTTTATTGGCAATAGCTACATGTGGAGGAATGTATACTCAATTTTTCTTTATCATTTTTGCAGCACCAATAGTTTTGGTTTATATGGTTTATTTGCTGAAAAATAAACAGTGGAAGTATATAGTACAATATTGCGTATGCGGATGTGTTGGAGCAGTATGTGCAATCGCGTTATTTCCATCATATATTTTAAAAGTTTTTGGCGGGGATTCTAATAATAATAGTTCAGCAACTCATGAAAATTTAAAAAATATACGAGACTTAGGGAAAAAAGTAAGTGTATATTGGGGATATATTAGTGCGGAATTATTTGGAAGTATATTAATTGTGTTAATAATAGTAGTAGTTACGCTTTTAATAGTAGGTGTGTTACGTAAATTATTTTTATATATATGTATTGTTGAAGAGCGGGGAAAAAGATATTTAAAAATAGAAAAAAAGAAAGAAATTCAGTATAAAATAGAATTAAAAAAAGAATATATAATTGCTATTTCTATAATGTTAAGTATAGCATTTTATTTTATAATTGTGTCAAAAATAACACAATTTTATAGTAATCGATATATTATGTGCATTTATCCGCTTCTTGTGTTATGCATGTGTATGTTAATTTATGCAGTGCTAAAAATATATATAAAATGGAGAGGAAAAAGAGCAATAATATTTGGAATATGTGTGGTTTGTATAGTGGGGTTAACTTATTATGCGAATGATCCGTGCTATTTGTATCCAGATAGAGGGGAAAATTTAAAGACTATAGAGAAGTATTGTAATAATCCATGTATATATGTATATTATAGTTCACATAAGTTATTAAATAATGCATTAGAATTGGAAAAATTTGATGATATTTATCAAGTATATTATGCTGATTTAGGGAAGAAAATAGATGAAATTGATACGTCTTCCACAAAAATGATTTTGTATATAGATAAATTGATTAATGAATGGGGAGGGGAAAATCTTACTGAGTGTGTTAAAGAAAGCACGAAAATATTAGGATATACAAGCTATGAAAAAATTGCAGAAGACAGTGATACTATGATTTTTTGCTTGTCGAAATAGCGGATAGATATAGTAGAGGTTGACTTGAAATTGACAAAAGAATAATGAGTTGGTATAATTAATTCGATATTTTGATATAAGCCATAAGGGAAAAGTTGGTAAACAAAATATAATAGCTTATATTATATTTGTAGGACCAACTTTTTTTGAGAAATTGATTCATATAATGAGGAGAGAAATGGAAGATAAGATATTAACAATAACCATTCCAAGTTACAACGTAGAAGCCTATTTGGAAGATTGTCTAGAGTCATTTGTTAACTCAGAAGTAATGGACGACATAGAAGTTCTAATTGTAAATGATGGCTCAAGTGATAGAACAGAAGAAATAGCAAAACGATATGAAAGTAAATACCCAAACACATATCGTTTAATTAACAAAGAAAATGGTGGACATGGATCCACAATAAATACTGGAGCAGCAGAAGCAAAAGGAAAGTATTTTAAAGTAGTTGATGGTGATGACTGGGTTGATACAAGAAGTTTTATCCATTTGGTCAAAGTGCTGAAAGAAATTGATGCAGATATAGTTGCATCAAACTATACCTGGATTAATCACACAACAAAGATGCCGGAAGAACGCCAGGAACATCCATTTGAGAAAATTGAATATAACAGAATGTATAATTTTGAAGAGATTGTAGGTAAAACGATTATTGATATGCATGCTACAACTGTAAAAACAGAATTATACAGAAAAGCGGGAGAACAGATTGATGAGCATACATTTTATGTGGATGTTGAGTTTATAGCATTTCCAATCCCGTATGTTCAGACTGTATATTTTATTGAGGATCATGTATATCAGTATCGTCTGGGATTGCCTGGACAGAGTATGTCAATTCAGAAGATGCAGAAAAATCTGAAAAATCATTTGAAAGTATTGATGAGATTAAACCAGTATTGCAGCAAAATAGAACAATTTGCTCCGGAAGCGAATTTGGAATACATCCGAGAACTTACTGCAACAATACTTACCAGTCAGATGAAAATTTATATTAGTTTTCCACTTAGGAATGGAATGCGGAAAAAAGCTATGAAGCTGGATGCATATTTCTATCATAAGAACAGAGCAGTATATGAGAAGGTCAAGAATCCGGCAGTTTTGTTTTTGAGAAAGACAAGATATGCAGCCTTTCCACTGGCTGTGTTAGCATTCAAGGGAAGAAGAAATTCATATTAAGTAAATGGAGAAAAAGATGAGCGCAACAAGAGATAGAATAAATACATTTTTTAAGTACAAAGATCTATTGAGAGAATTGGTAGTTCGAGATGTGAAATTAAAATACAGACGTAGTTTCTTGGGATATGTTTGGAGTATTCTGAACCCGTTATTGATCATGCTGGTAATGACACTGGTGTTTTCACAGATGTTCCAGAGAGGTATTGAAAATTTCCCGGTATATCTGTTGACTGGACAGGCATTATTTGACTTTATGAATAACGCAACTCATATGTCGATGTATTCTGTATTAGATAATGGTGCTTTGATTAAAAAGATATATGTTCCAAAATATATTTTTACATTATCAAAGGTTACAAGTTCGCTGATTGATCTTATCTTTTCAATGGGAGCGCTGATTCTGGTTATGCTGATTACAAGAGCACCTTTTTCACCGTATATTTTATTATTCCCATTAGTAGTTATTCCGTTATATATTTTTGTGTGTGGTATGGGATTCTTCCTTTCAGCAGCAAATGTATTCTTCAGAGATATCCAGTACATCTACAATGCAATCACTGTTGCATGGATGTATGTAACACCTATGTTCTATCCGATTGACCTTTTACCGGATTGGTTAAGAACACTTGTGGAGTATTGTAATCCAATGTATTATTACATTCAGTTTTTTAGAGATCTGGTGTTATACAGACAATTTACGACACCTAGAATTTTTGTGGGATGTTGGTTAATGGCATTTATTATGCTTGCAATCGGAATGGCTGTATTTAAAAAGACACAGGATAAATTCATATTATATATCTAGGAGAAAATGTATGAGTAACGAGTATATTGTAGATGTTGACCATTTGACGATCCGGTTTAATATGGCAACGGAGAAGGTTGATAATCTAAAAGAATATGTAATTAAGTTGATTAAGCATGAGCTGATGTTTCAGGAGTTTTTAGCGTTAAAAGATGTGAGCTTAAAAGTAAAACGTGGAGAAGCGTGGGGACTTATAGGAACAAATGGTTCAGGTAAGTCAACACTTTTAAAGGCTTGTTGTGGAATATTGAAGCCGTATAAAGGAACTGTTACGACAAAGGGAACAATTGCACCTTTGATTGAATTGGGAGCGGGTTTTGATATGAATATGACAGCCCGTGAGAATGTATTTTTGAATGGAACTGTATTAGGTCATTCGAGAAAATTTATGGAAGAGCATTTTGACGAGATTATAGAATTTGCAGAGCTGAAAGATTTCCTTGATGTACCGATTAAGAATTTCTCATCTGGTATGCAGGCGAGACTTGGATTTGCAATTGCAACAATGGTTCGTCCAGATATTCTGGTAGTTGATGAAATTCTTTCGGTTGGTGATTATCAGTTCCAGCAGAAGTGTTATGAAAGAATGGGACAGATGCTTAGTGGTGGAACAACGTTATTGTATGTTTCTCACGATGTTAATTCTGTCAGACAGTTGTGTGATCATGCAATCTGGATTGATAAAGGCGATGTGAAAATGAGCGGATTGGTCGAAGAAGTAACAGATCAATATATGCATATGAATCAGTAAATGGTGATAAAAATGATATTACAGAAAATTGTTTGGCAACAGCAGGCAGTAGAAGAGACAGAGCTATTCTATAAGGTGAGGAATGGCATTCAGTCAGGAGAAAAAATCTTGCTTAGTGCAGGTGGAAAAGTTGATTTTTGCACCTATATGAATATTTTTTCTGCTGAGAAATGGAAAGAATATACAGGGATTCAGTCGATTACGCTATCGATTACCTTTGAAGGAAAAATAAAAGTTTTGGTATATGCTTTATCCAGTGTAGAAGAAAAAATAGTAAACAGTAAAATTATGCAGGAAGAAATGGAAAGTTCGTCTAAGAGTACAAAATGTACATCGAGGATTGAATTGCCGGTTAAAGGTGTAATTGGCGTAACTATAGTTGCTGAAGAAGATACGGTTCTTTATGAAGGAAGCTATGATACGGATGAAGTGGCTTCAAGACGAGAGATTAACATTGGAATCGGTATCTGTACATTTAAACGTGAAAAATATGTTGAGCGTAATATGAATGTGTTGAAGAAATATTTGCTTAATAATGAGGAATCACAGGCTTACGGTCACTTATCGGTGTGTATTTCTGATAATGGGGGAACTTTAGAAAAAGAAAAAATAGAGGACTCCAATATCAGGATTGTAAAAAATAAAAATCTTGGTGGAGTAGGCGGATTTACCAGAACAATGTTTGAACATATGCGTGATGATAAAATCACACATGTATTGTTGATGGATGATGATGCGGTTATTTCACCGGAAGCCATAGAACGGACCTATACATTACTGACGGTTTTGAAAGATGAATATATGTCTGCAACAATTGGCGGAACTTTATTAAGAGAAGATCTGCCAAAAGTGCAGTATGAATGTGGCGCTTGCTGGAATAATGGTGATATCGTAGCTACAAACCATGATTTTGATATGAGTGTTCTTGAAAATGTTGTAAAAAATGAGCAGATTCAAAGAACAGAATATACAGGATGGTGGTATTCTTGTATTCCGGTTGAGTTTATAAAAGAGAAAAAATATCCATTGCCATTTTTCATTCATCGAGATGATATTGAATATGGATTGCGGGCAAATGGTCAGTTCATTTTTATGAATGGAATTTCAATCTGGCACGAAGCATTCGAAAATAAACTTCCTGGATTTCTGGAATATTATGACATCAGAAATCTTGCTATCACGAATGCAATTCATAATCCGGAATATACTGCAAAAGAGTTTAAAAAGATGCTTTTTATTCAGGTGAGCAGTAATATTGGGAAATATCGGTATAAATATGTGGATTTGAATCTGAAGGGTGCAGTAGATTTTCTAAGAGGATTCAAATGGTTTTATCATGTGGATACATTAAAGTTACATGGAGAATTAGCAAAGTATAATTATCAGGCGCAGCCAGTAGAGGAATTTATTGGATATCATGGAATTGAAGCAGAGGATTTAAATCCTTGTGGCAGACCAGAAACAGAGCCACCTGGGAAAGCAAGAAAGCTATGGGGTATGCTGTCGATGAATGGTCACTTTTTCCCGGCGTATAAAAGTGAAACTACAAAAGTAGCGAGACCAAATCCTAATATTTATGATTTATATCGATGCAAAGAAGTGGTATATGCGGATGCGGCAGGAAAAGCAATTTGCGTTCAGAGAAGCAGGGGAGAGTTGATAAAAGCTTATATAAAAATGTTGAAGGTATTTCGGCTAATAGATAAGCATTATGATCGCGTATGTGATGAATATCGAAGGAATTATTCAAAACTTGAAAGCAGAGAATTTTGGCAAAACTATTTACAGTTAAAATAATCAATGATAAGGAGTTGTAAAAAATGGAGTTAAAATTACAGAGTATTTTGTTCCCGGATAAAGAAGAATACACAGATTATGCGCATCTTTTTTACAAAGGTGGATTATGTATTCAGGATAAAGAAGAACAGTGTTTTGTGTTTTCAAAATATAGTAGTTGTGACTTTGGGGCATATTTAAATGCATTTTCTATGAAAAAATGGAAAAAGCATACCAAGATAGGACAGACATCGCTGAAATTAATGATTAAAGGTAATTTTGAACTTGTTTTGTCAGGATATCATAGAATTGAAAACTCGGCTAAGAGAAATGTACTTTTGAAAAAGGAATACCAGTGTGATGAAAAAACAGAGATTTCTGTAGATATTCCGAATAATAAAGAAACATTGGTGGCATTTGAACTTCGTATGTATTCTGATTGCTGTGTATACGGTGGAGGATATTATGCAGAAGTAAATGAAGTAGATTTTAATGAAGTAAGACTTTCAATAGCAACTACTACATTTAAGAAAGAAGATTTTATCCGTAAAAATGTAAAAATGATTAAGGATGAAATTTTATCAAAAGATGATATTGTTGGTCAAAATGTATATCTTCACATTGTTGATAATGATGAAGGAAGAGTATTATCAGCGGAAGAGTTTGAAGGATCGCATATATATTATCATAGAAATAAAAATGTAGGAGGTTCGGGTGGATTTACACGGGGAATGATTGAATCTATTCGCCAGAAACCGAAAGCAACACATGTATTGCTTATGGATGATGATGTAGTAGTTCTTTCAGAAAGCATTAGAAGAACTTATTTACTTTTGTTGTTAGTAAAGGAAAAATACAAAGATTATATTATCAGTGGTGCAATGCTCTGTTATGAAGAGATGGATGTGTTCCATGAAGATGTAGGATTCTTAGGTGGAGATGGCGGACAGAATTCTTCTAAAGGACATGGAAAAATCGTTGATATGGCAGATATGCTTCAGAAAGAAGAAGCGAAAACGAAAAAAGCAGATTCTTATGCCGGTTGGTGGTATTGCTGTATACCTGTTACAATGATTGAACAAAAAGGTTTTTCATTACCGTTATTTATCCGCGTCGATGATACGGAGTTCAGTTTCCGTAATCAGGCAAAATTCATTACAATGAATGGTATTTGCGTATGGCATATGGGATTTACTTTAAAATTCAACTATTTTATGGAATATTATCAGGTATTTCGTAATTTTCTGATTGAAGAAGCTTGCAATCCGTCAAGAGGAAGAAGAGAACGAATCTGGAGTAGATTTAACGGATTGTTCTTGTCAGAAATTTTGCGATTTAATTACAATGCAGCAGAAATGATTGTTGATGCGATCAGAGATTATCTGAAAGGACCGGCATTTATTGAAGAAGAAAAGTGCCAGGAGCGTTTAAAAACAATGTCAGCAAAAAATGCGGACATGAAAGATCTTGAGGAATTTGAAGAATACGGGGTAGATATTGATTCTATTTATCAGGAAGATTACCGAAGCTTGAAAGATACGATTCTTTATCGAATGACATTTAATGGTCAGATATTCTGGCCGAAAAAATGGCTGAGAAAAGGACCAGCAGCTGTTGCCCATGACTGGTTCTATAATCCACAAAGACAGTGTCTGGTAGACAGCGTAATTGCGATTAATCCAAATGCTTATACGGCAGAAATAAGAAAACTGGATAAGAAGAAATTTAGAAAAGTAATGAGATATTATTTCGTAACATTAAAACGTTATAGAAAAATGCATAAAGAAGTTGATAAAGCTTATTATGACAGAAGAAAATATTTGACATCTTATAAATTCTGGAAAGAGTATTTGGAATTAGAAAAATATCAATAAAATGAGGGAATAGCTGATGAAGTACGATTATTTAGTAGTAGGATCAGGATTATACGGAGCAGTATTTGCTTACGAAGCAAAGAAAAAAGGAAAAACCTGTCTGGTTATAGACAAGCGTCCACATATCGGTGGAAATATTTACTGTGAAAATATCGAAGGGATCAATGTTCACAAATACGGTGCACATATTTTCCATACATCGAATAAAAAGGTTTGGGATTACATCAACCAGTTCGCAGAGTTCAATAATTACATTAACTCACCGGTAGCGATTTACAAGGACGAGCTTTACAACCTACCGTTCAACATGAATACATTCAGTAAAATGTGGAATATCAAGACACCACAAGAAGCAAAAGAAATGATTGCAAAACAGGTTGCAGAGACAGGAATCACAGAGCCGAAGAACCTGGAAGAACAGGGATTATCTCTGGTAGGAAAAGACGTATTTGAAAAATTAGTAAAAGGTTATACCGAAAAACAGTGGGGACGTGCATGTAAAGACCTTCCGGCATTCATTATTAAACGTTTACCGGTAAGATTTACATTTGATAACAACTATTTCAATGACAGATATCAGGGAATCCCGATCAGTGGATATACGAAGATCATTGAAAAGATGCTTGATGGAATCGAAGTAAAGACAGATACCGATTACTTTGAATTTATCAAAGAAAATCCAGATATCGCAGAAAAGACACTGTTTACCGGAATGATCGACGAATACTTTGGATACAAGCTTGGAGCACTGGAATATCGTTCCGTAAGATTTGAGACAGAAGTACTTGATAAAGACAACTATCAGGGAAATGCAGTTGTAAACTACACCGAAAGAGAAGTTCCGTACACACGTATCATCGAACATAAGCACTTTGAATTTGGAAAACAGGAAAAGACCGTTATTTCTAAAGAGTACTCATCAGAATGGAAAGTTGGAATGGAACCATATTATCCGGTAAATAATGAACAGAACAATAAGCTGTTTGAGGAGTACAGAAAGCTTGCGGATCAGGAAAAGAATGTGATCTTTGGTGGGCGTCTTGGAAATTACAAGTACTATGATATGGATAAGGTAATAGAAGCTGCATTGGAACTGGTCGAAAAAGAACTCAATTAAAAGTTCAACTAAAGAAGAAAGAGGAATGATATGGGGAGAATATGGGAATATGTATACTGGCGATTACCATTAGGAAAAAAACAAATTTTTGAAAAAATCGGTGATTTAAAACAGTCAGTTGAAACAATTATCAACTATAGAAATGAATTCCATGGTAGATTAGATGCTTTGACTTTTGAAATAAATCGTTTGCATGAAGAAAATGCACGATTAGAAAGAATTATTACACATTATCATAAACAGGATATGACGATGTTCTGGGAAGGATATCGTAAAAGTGGAGAGTCTACTGCTGATGCACAGAAAAGATTTTTCCTTTCATTGCCTAAAGCTCAGGGGATAAACAGAAATCTTCAGCTTCTTGAAAAAGATTTGTTAAAAGCTTTTATAGAAATTTGCGAAAAGAATCAATTGGATTACTGGATATATGCAGGGTCGTTGCTAGGTGCGGTAAGGCATAAAGGATTTATTCCATGGGATGATGATGTAGATACTTGCATGCCAAGGGATGAAATTGAACATCTGCGAGAAATCATGAAGGACAATGAAGAGTATAGGTTAACTGTTAAGTATGATGCATGGGGATTTTGTAAGCAAGTCAGATTTTGCTATAAAGATTCTAAACTACCGGTCTTCGTAGATGTATTTTCATTCGATTGGGCAAGTGAAGCTTCGAGAGAAATTTGGGAGAAAAATCATAAAGTAAAAGAAGAACTTATAGCAGAAATAACAGATGAAAGCAATCCGCTTATCAGAGAATTCAGAGCAGCAGGCTGTGTAGATGATGATTCAGTTATTGGAAAAAAGATTGCTCAAATATTTGCTAAATATCATAATAAATTACACGAAGAAAAAGTACTCTGTGATAGGGATAAAGCGGAAGGATTTATTGTTGGAATTGACAATTGGAATCCATATGATGATAGTAATATCAATGCTGTAACTCAATTTTTTCCGTTACAAAGGTTGGAGTTTGATGGACTTGAATGTAATGTGCCGAATCAATATATGTACATATTACATGAATTGTATGGCGCGGATTTTTATACGTTCCCATGTGGAGAACCACACTTTGTTCACGCAAACTGGAAAAAGAAAGAAAAACTTCTTGCGGAAGAAGTGAAGAAGAGAGTAAAAAAGTAATTGTTTAAATATAAGTGTCGCCAAATAAGCGAGAGAATCTCGTATATTTGGCGACACTTATTGTTTAATCGAGTTTAATCTTGAAACAGGTTCTTAAGTATTGAGACAGTATGTGAAAAACCAATTTCAGCATCAAATAACCCATTCCAACCGAGCGATTCTAATTTTGTGCTGTCTAAAGAAGAATTCATCATAGGATTAAATTCTGTTTTTGCTTTGTCATCAGGTTGTTCAAGTATCAAATTTACATTTGCATATTTACAAAGCAGTTGAGCCATGTCTTTAATACTGATAACTGAATGAGGATTAGAAATGTTATATGCTGATGCACATTCTCCACGCAAAAGAACTTTGAGTATTGCGCTTGCGCAATCTAAACAGTAGCAGTAGCTTCGTATTTGGCTTCCGTCACTTTTCATAATAATATTCTTTCCCCTAATAGCATCATATGCCCAGGCAGAAGCAACTCTTTTATCACTTCTAGAGGCAGTAGGACCGTAGATATGACCAGGACGTACAATTACAGTTTGGACATTATAATTATGGCTATATGCAGCACATAATGCTTCTGCTGAGCGTTTTCCCATTGGATACGAATTACGTGGGTTCAAAACGTCCACATATCCATATTCTGTTTCTTTAAAAGGTGTAATATCTTCTTTTTTTCCATAGACTTCACTACTGGAAATATAAAGTAATTTTCCATAATTTTGTTTTTTAATGATATCTAATAGTGCTTTAATACCAACAAAATTTGCTGTGATAGTATCAACTGGTTCGTTTACATATTTATCAGGCGAAGAGTTACTGGCACCATGAATAATGTAATCCATTGCATAGTTTAATTTTACAGTGTCTTCAGTGGCATTGTAGGGAACATAATGAATATAATTATTCGCTATACCTTGCATGAACCTTTGGGTTATACGTTCGGAATTTCTACCACCTACATAAATAGAGATTTTGTTTTCATGAAATTCATTGTAACGTGCTAAAATATCGATGATTGCAGAACAAACTAATCCAGTTGCGCCAGTTACAAAAATCTTTTTGCCAGCTAATTCGCCTAATTCGGGTAATGTGGTAATGATTTTATCAATATCGCTAAGCCATAGTGTATTTTCAAATAAGTTCATAATAATTTAACCTTCCTTACTTTAACCAAGTATCTTTTTCTGCTTTTAAATAAGCTTTAAATAATTCAAGGTCATCTTTTGTTGTTAATTTGAAATTTTTGTCAGATCCTGCGGCGAAGTGAAGTGTTACCCCTAATTCAACCATCATTGTATTTGTGTAATGAGAGCCGTAAATACCGGTTTCTGTTTCAAATGCTTCGTGATATTTGGAATCAATCAAATCGAATTTATATGCTTGTGGTGTGGAAACACGACGAAGAGTTTCGCGAGGGATAAATTGAGTTGTTGTTGATTCGTCTTGTTCGTTTATTACAAAGATTTGTTCGTTATATGGCATAGAGGAGACAGCATTTCCAAATTGATTACATTTGCTGATTACATCACTTAATACCGATGGTTCAACAAGAGGGCGGATTCCATCGTGAATAATGATGTTATCATCAGCATTTGCTTTTCCTTCAAGATTATAGACACCATTTCGGATAGATTCCTGACCTGTTTTTCCTCCAGAAACAATCCATTTTAATTTGTTGATATTAAACTGTTTCGCATATGCCCACAAAATATCATGCCATCCATCAAGGCAAACAACTTCAATTGCATCAATTTGTGGATGCCGCTGAAAAGATTCCAGTGTATAAATTAGTATTGGTTTATCGTACACATTTATAAACTGCTTGGGAATATCCTGTCCCATTCTGCTGCCTGATCCGCCGGCAATAATAACTGCTATATTCATAATAATTTCTCCCAGCAAGATTGATTATAATTTTCGGAGTTTATATTAAAAACAATCATGCGCTTTCTTTTTATATACTTTAGTCATATTTTATAACAGACTGTACAGGAAAACAAGAGGGATTGGTAAGGATGCAGGTTGTTGTATACAAAAAAATATAGTATAATAGCAAAAGTTTGGAAAAGAAGGAAAGATGAAAGGATAACAAACATGAAGAAAGAAAAAGATATATTTGACCGTATCATGGAACTTCCAGTATTGCAAATCTTAAATCCGTTTTACAAAAAAAATAAGGAAATTTTATTATATCTGTTTTTCGGAGGTTTAACATTTATAGTAAGTATTGCATCTTATGCATTTTTTAACATTCAGTTAGGTTGGAATGCCCTGGTAGCTAATATCGGTTCGTGGATTCTGGCAGTATTATTTGCATATATTACAAACAGAGTCTGGGTATTCGACTCCAACGCCGAAACCACTGCTGATTTCATCAAAGAAATCACCAGTTTCGTAGGCGGCCGGGTAGCAACCCTGGTAATTGAGGAACTGATCTTATTTATTTTCATTACAAATCTGGGAATGAACAGTATGCTGGTTAAGGTAGTAGCACAGGTGATTGTGATCGTACTCAATTATGTGATCAGCAAGCTGATCGTGTTCAAAAAATAGCAGAAAAGTAGTTAAGAAATAGTTTTAATTGTATTTTATGGATTTTTTTGGTAGTATATACTATGTAATAATTTTGTAATAATTGTTACATAGTATATTTTATTTTAAAGAAAGAAGATTTTTTATGGAGAATATGCATATCGCTTTTTCACCTCCGGATATTACGGAGGAGGAAATTGCAGAAGTTGTAGATACGTTAAAAAGTGGCTGGATCACAACCGGACCAAAGACAAAGCTTTTCGAAAAGAAGCTGGCAGAGTATATTGATACCAACAGAGTTGTCTGTCTGAATTCGGCAACAGCTTGTCTGGAGATGATACTTCGTCTGCTGGGAATCGGACCCGGAGATGAAGTAATCACAACAGCTTATACTTATACTGCATCAGCGAGTGTAGTAGAGCATGTGGGTGCAAAGCTGGTTCTGGTCGATGTGGCAAAAGATTCTTATGAGATGGATTATGAGAAGCTGGCAGATGCGATCACTGAGAAGACCAAGGTGGTGATTCCAGTAGATCTTGCAGGAATCATGTGTGATTATGACAAGATATTTGAAGTCGTAGAAGCAAAGAGGACACTTTTTCATCCGGCAAATGAGCTACAGGAAAAGTTTGGCAGAGTGATTGTAGTGACAGATGCAGCGCATGCATTTGGTGCAGAGCGTAAAGGAAAGAAATGTGGACAAGTTGCTGATTTTACAAGCTTTTCCTTCCATGCGGTAAAGAACCTGACGACAGCGGAAGGTGGCGCAGTTACCTGGCGTCCGATCGAAGGTGTGGATGACGAAGAAATTTATAAAAAATATATGCTCTTTTCACTGCACGGTCAATCCAAAGATGCACTGGCAAAAACGCAGCTTGGAGCATGGGAGTATGATGTTGTGGCACCTTATTTCAAATGTAATATGACTGACATTATGGCTTCCATCGGACTGGTACAGTTAAAGCGCTATGATGCATTATTGGCACGTCGTCGGGAAATCATAGGAATGTACAATAAAGCGCTGGAAAGTCTGCCGGTGAGTGTACTGAATCATTTTGATGAGGATCACAAGTCCAGCGGACACCTGTATCTGATCCGTATTCAGGGAAAAACACGGGAAGAATGTAATGAGATCATTACGAAGATGGCAGAGCGTGGCGTGGCAACCAATGTGCACTACAAACCGTTACCGCTATTATCTGCTTACAAGAATCTGGGATTTGATATCAAAGATTATCCAAATGCCTATGCATTATTTGAAAATGCAATTACATTACCGCTTCATACGAAACTCACAGATGAAGAGGTAAAATACGTGACAGATGTATTGAAGGAATGCATCGGATAGGAATGCTGTATGAGAAAATGGGAAGAACTTCCGAAGTTTATGAGAACAGACGAAGTAAAACATTACTATGATATCCTGATCAAACATGAAAAAGAATTAAAATTAAAGAGATATTTTGACATTCTACTTTCAATGATTTTGCTTGTTATCTTATCACCGATCATGCTGGTCATCAGTATTGCAATCAAGCTGGATTCACCGGGACCGGTGATTTACAAGCAGGTGCGTGTGACACAGTATGGAAAGAAATTCCACATTCTGAAGTTCCGCACGATGGTGCAGAATGCGGATAAGATGGGGACACAGGTTACAATCAGTCAGGATTCCAGACTCACACGGGTTGGAAAAGTGATCCGTGGCTGCAGGATTGATGAATTTCCGCAGCTTATCAATGTCCTTCGTGGAGAGATGAGTTTTGTCGGAACCAGACCGGAAGTCGTAAAATATGTAAAAGGCTATACAAAAGAAATGTATGCGACACTTTTACTTCCGGCAGGAATTACTTCCAGAGCCAGCGTATGCTACAAAGACGAGGGCGAAATGCTGGAGCATGTAGAAGATGTGGATTATGCATATATTCATGAAGTGCTTCCGGAGAAAATGAGTTATAATCTGGAAGATCTGCGTAAATACAGTCTGTGGAGAGATTTTATGACCATGTTTATGACAGTATTTGCAGTATTACGATAAGAACTACAGTATAGGAGAAATGTATGTTAGTATCAGTTTGCACGATCGCGCGCAATGAAGAGGAATATCTTCCACACTTGCTGGAGGATATCACAAAACAGAATTATCCGGCAGAGCAAATTGAAGTTGTGATGGTTGACAGCAGCTCGACGGATGGAACCAGACGGATTATGGAACGCTTTGCAGAAAAAAATCCGCAGTACCACAACTGTGTTGTTACAGAAAATCCGGGAAACAATCAGGCATCTGGCTGGAATCAGGCAATCCGCAGTTCGACCGGAGAGATCATTATCCGTCTGGACGCGCATGGACGTATCCCAGAGGATTTTGTTTCCAAGAATGTGGAGTGTATGGAAAGCGGAGAAGATGTTACCGGCGGGCCAAGACCAAATCTTCCGGAGAAGGATACACCGTGGCAGAGACTTTTACTGAGTGCGGAAAGTTCAATGTTCGGAAGTGGAATTGCGGGTTTCCGGAGAGAGAATGAAAAGAAATATGTAAAGTCCATGTTCCATGCGGCATATCGGCGGGAAGTATTTGAAAAAGTCGGGCTTTTCAATGAAAATCTGGGAAGAACGGAAGACAATGAGATGCATTACCGGATTCGGCAGGCGGGATATTGCCTATGTTATGATCCGCAGATCCATTCCTGGCAGTATGTGAGAAGTTCGATTCCGGGAATGATGAAGCAGAAATACGGTAATGGAGACTGGGTGGCCAGAACACTTGGTGTATGTCCGGGATGTCTCAGTATCTATCATTTTGTGCCGTTTGCATTTGTGATTGCGATTATTGTAACATCAATTTTAGCAGCACTGAAAAAGCCATTTCTGGCGATTGCAATGTGGATTACCTACTGGTGTGGTGCAATCGGAATGGCAGTTCTTGCTGTGAAAAATGAGGCGAAGCATATATGTCAGCTTTTGCTTCCGGGAATTTTCTTTTTGCTTCATTTAAGCTATGGAGTAGGAAGTATAGTCGGAATGGGAAAGATGATAAAAGATAAAATTACAAAGAAATAAAAAGAGAGGATTTAGTATTATGAAGTATGATTATTTAGTAGTAGGATCAGGATTATACGGAGCAGTATTTGCTCACGAAGCAAAGAAAAAAGGAAAGACTTGTCTGGTCATCGACAAGCGTCCGCATATCGGTGGGAATATTTACTGCGAAAATATTGAAGGAATCAATGTTCACAAATACGGTGCACATATTTTCCACACATCCAACAAACAGGTTTGGGATTACATCAACCAGTTCGCGGAGTTCAATAATTACATTAACTCACCGGTAGCGATTTACAAGGATGAGCTTTACAACCTGCCGTTCAACATGAACACATTCAGCAAAATGTGGAATATCAAGACACCACAGGAAGCAAAAGATATGATTGCAAAACAGGTTGCAGAGACTGGAATTACAGAGCCGAAGAACCTGGAAGAACAGGGATTATCTCTGGTAGGAAAAGATGTATTTGAGAAACTGGTAAAAGGTTATACCGAAAAACAGTGGGGACGTGCCTGCAAAGACCTTCCGGCATTCATTATCAAACGTTTACCGGTAAGATTTACATTTGACAATAACTACTTTAATGACAGATATCAGGGAATCCCGATCGGTGGATATACAAAAATCATTGAAAAGATGCTTGACGGAATCGAAGTAAAGACAGATACCGATTACTTTGAATTTATCAAAGAAAATCCGGATATCGCAGAAAAGACATTGTTTACCGGAATGATCGATGAATACTTTGGATACAAGCTTGGAGCACTGGAATATCGTTCGGTAAGATTTGAGACAGAAGTACTTGATACAGATAACTATCAGGGAAATGCAGTTGTAAACTACACCGAAAGAGAAGTTCCGTACACAC
>OIZU01001032.1_pt1 | contig 17283 bp, 16 predicted proteins | sample 1588661 | NCBI WGS metagenome assembly OIZU01 (sample SAMN03283257) | human gut metagenome | biome: human-associated habitat; material: feces | host: Homo sapiens | place: USA | collected 2013 | reverse complement strand
TTTTGAACCATTTTGATATAGTCTGAGCAGTCGATTATCGCTTGCTGAACTGCGGTGCGCGACGAGCTGCTTTGAGACCGTATTTTTTACGCTCTTTCATTCTCGGATCACGTGTTAAGTATCCAGCTTTCTTCAGAACTGGTCTGTAGTCAGCGTCTACTGTAAGTAATGCACGTGCGATACCATGTCTGATAGCACCAGCCTGTCCTGTGTAACCGCCACCTTTAACGTTTACCAGTACATCAAATTTATCAACGTTCTCTGTAGCTACTAACGGCTGACGAACGATAACTTTTAATGTCTCAAGACCAAGATACTCATCAATATCTCTTTTATTGATTGTGATTTTACCTGTACCCGGTACAAGGTAAACTCTTGCGATAGATTTTTTTCTTCTTCCTGTTCCGTAATATTTAGTATTAGCCATGATTATTTACCTCCTTCACCGATTAAAATGTCAGAACTTCTGGTTTCTGAGCTGCATGTTTGTGATCCGGTCCAGCGTATACAAATAATTTTTTGTACATCTGACGTCCAAGAGGTCCTTTCGGAAGCATGCCTTTCACAGCGTACTCTACAACTCTTTCCGGATGTTTAGCCAGCATCTCTTTTAATGTAGTCTCTTTCATTCCGCCTACATAATCAGAGTGGTGATAGTAAATCTTCTGATCTAATTTTTTACCTGTTACTTTAATCTTCTCAGCGTTTACAACGATTACATAATCACCTGTATCGATGTGCGGTGTGAAGACAGCTTTGTTTTTACCTCTTAAAATCTTAGCGATTTCAGAAGATAAACGTCCTAATGTATATCCTGTAGCATCAACTACATACCATTTTCTTTCAACTTTGTCCGGGTTGGCCATGAATGTGTTATTCATTGATTTTTCCTCCTTGAATAAATTTGCGGCTTCCACAAATGTGAATGTCCGGACACATCTGCTTCCTGCCTGTTATTTTTGAATAATGTGTCTGCATTATCCGGGTATCGTTTTCTCTGACTTGTGGAGAATCATCAAAAACTCTGCCCTGCGGTCGGGTCCCAACCGACTGCATATATATGAAATGCTTTTTTGCACACAAAAAACACTCTTTGTCAGACTTGTATATTATAGTACAGCAAGCAGCCTGTGTCAACGATTTTTTCCTGCAAAAGTATACAAAAAATGTGCTGCCACACATTTTCAATAAACGCTGTGACAGCACATTTCTTTTTAAGTCACGCAGATATTCGCAATCCGTTCACGCTGTTTGCTTAGAACCGGATGCTGCCAAACATAACCTGACCACTTTTTACATTATAAGCCGTACCATACCATGTTACAGTTCCTGTATAGGCAAAATCTACCTGACCGTTTTCTACATACCACCAGCCATGTCCATTGTGAGCCAGACCGTTATATCCAAAGTCTACCTGGCCACGTTTCACATACCACCAGCCGTATTCATTCGCTGCAAGTCCAGTATAGTCAAAGTCGATCTGTCCGTTTTCTACATACCACCAGCCGTATGCATTCTGCGCAAGTCCGGTGTAAGCAAAATCAATCTGTCCCTTCACTACATACCACCAGCCATATGCATTCGCTACAAGTCCGGTATAAGTATCATCTACTCGGCCGCCGCTTACATACCACCAGCCATATGCACTGTTTACCAGTCCGTTACAGTTAAAATCTACCTGACCGTCACTTACATACCACCAGCCGTATTCATTGGCTGCAAGTCCGGTATAGGTGAAATCTACCTGACCGTCACTTACATACCACCAGCCATACTCATTTGCTACAAGTCCGGTATAAGTATCATCTACTCGGCCGCCGCTTACATACCACCAGCCATATGCACTGTTTACCAGTCCGTTACAGTTAAAATCTACCTGACCGTCACTTACATACCACCAGCCGTTCTCGTTCTGACCGAATCCGGTATAAGATAAATCAAGTACGCCGCCTTTTACATACCACCAGCCATATTCGTTGGCAGTAACGCCGGTATAAGATCTGTCTACTTCACCTTTTACGTTCGCATAATACCATCCGGTCTGCTCGCCGACTGTGATATATCGCAATGCATAGGTACGATTCAGATCCGGATCATCCTGTCCGCAGTTTGTGCAGGTTCCGTTTACATAATTATGACCTTTGGCTGCGATCACTTCACCTTTTCTGACAACCTCATCACATACGGTACAAATTTCATCTCCTGTGTAACCATCTTCTGTGCAGGTTGCCTTTGCTGCACCACGTACTTCCGTCTTGTGACCAGCTGCCTTGATTACTTTACCTTTTTCGATGGTCTGACCGCATGCGGTACAAACTTTATCTCCTGTATAGCCATCCTCAGTACAGGTTGCTTCTGCTGCCCCCTGCACTTCTGTCTGATGTTCCAGTGTCTTGATGGCTTCACCCTTTGCAACGACTTCACCGCAGTTAATACATACTTCATCTCCGGTATAACCTTCCTCTGCGCAGGTTGGCTCTTTTGTATCAACCACAACAGTGGAAGCATGATCACATACAATCCCTTCTTCTTTGACTGCTACAAAGTAAATCACATCTCCGACTTTTACAGAGGTACTTCCATTTGCCACTCCGGTAAATGTAATGGTAGAACTTGCTGTCGCTGCCGGATTTACATAAGTTTCATCGGAAACTTTTGCCACATGCTTGTAGTTGATGCTTTCCAGCGTCGGGTTCATGATATAGTAATTTCCACTGACTTTTGAAGTGATCAGATATTCGCCGCCATCCTCGACTCCGGATATACCATTGACGAGTTCATATCCCGGGATTGGAGAATCTGCCGGGGCATTTGCAGACGGTTTATACAGTTCGAATTCACAGGTCAGTGCAGCCAGTGTGGAGTTTCTGTCATAGTATAATCTGGATGCATCGTGCCAGAAGTACAGATAACGCTGGCTTGTAGTGCCATAAAATCCAATGGTCTGATTACTTCCTGACTGCAGTTCAATGGTTTCACTCACATTCCGGTTCGGAATTCTTGGTGTTCCGATATTTAAGAATGTGGTGCTTCCATCGGTTGTATGTCCGGAAATAACATAGCGGTTTTCATCTACTTTTTTAAATGTATACAGATTATCGGAAATTGCTTTCTTATTCTCTGTAGTAAATGTTGCCACATCGGATGCAGCTAAAACTGCCTGTTCACTGGATGAAACTGTTTCTGTGACTAATTTTGCCACATGATCATATTTTTCCGTTCCTGTGGAAGGAACCAGCACATACCGGCTGCCATTCGCATCTGCTTTTGTAACGATCAGATAGTTTCCGCCCGCTTTCAGTTCTGCAGTACTTTTTACTTTTTTATAACCGTTGATCAGCTCATAATCAGACGCTGAATCAGACGGCATATAGATTTCAAAGTAGCAGTTTGCATCTGCTGTATTCTGTCTGTCAAAATGAAGCTTGGATGCATTTGTATGGTGGAAATACAGATATTTTCCTGCCCCTCCTGTGGAATTATCCATCAGGCTGAATGTATCATCAGAAGCGTTTTTTGTAAATGTGATCAGCGGCTGACTTGCTGTTACATTTGGAAGTCCGGATTTGCTGGAAGCTTTCGGCCCCAGATAAATTGCCGTACCGTCTGCACCCATTGCTTTTACTTTATAAGTATCTGTGCCGCTTCCTGCCTCCAGTGTATACAGGCATTTATTCAGATTTACTCTCTGCCCGTTGAAAACTGCAATGGCTGTGCCAAGCTGTGCACTTGTTTTTTCAATGGTCTCTTTTATATCTGTTCCATCGATGGTCACATTTGCAACTTTACTATCTACGGAAGAAAGATCTGTATCTGCATAATTTACACCTTTGATATCAACTGTTTTTGTCTCGCCTTTTTCAAGATCAATGACTTTGTAATTTTCAGCATCTGTTACAGTGATATTCATAACCACAGATTCATCTTCTGATGTGACAGTTACTTTTACCTGTTTTAAACCTGTGACATTAGATCTTGCTTTCAGTGTCAGTTTTCCATCCTTATAAGTTGCGCCCACAACCGCTCTGTTGGATGATGAAACCTGTACATCAGCATCTTCTTTTGATGTATTTACCTTATAAGATACTGTTTGATCCGGTTTCATTACCGCAGATTTCACGACTTTGTCATTCTCATCGGTAACCCATACTCTGTCGGTTGACACATTCGGTGCCACATCCTCAAATGCAAGTTTTTCAAACTGCAGTTTGTTATCATCATACTCATACAGAAGTCCCAGGTCACCATTTTTCAGTTCTGTAATGCAGGAGTATGCATAATGAGAACCGTTGGTCACTACATACGGATCGGACTGCCACTGGATACTGCCATTCTCCTGCACCAAGCCCAGCCAGATCCTGCCGGAATTGCGCGCACTTGTATCGGATGGTCCAGCAAACAGGATTGCTGTCTTTCCATTGACTTTCTTGGAATAAGTGATGGCTGTCAGCTGGCAGTTATTATTGTAACTGATGCCCATGGATTTCGGCCCAGACCATGTCGTTCCGTTATCCTCTGATACATAGTAAACATTCTGTCTGCGGACAAACATATAGACTCTTCCGTCTGCCTCTGTCATAACTGCCTCAGAACTGATCGCAGACATAGACGCTCCACGATGCCAGGTCGCACCATTGTCATCCGAATAAATTATTGAACTGTTCTTGTCTCCACCGGTAAACTCATAACAGGTAAACATGATTCTTCCGGTGGATGTCACAATACCACGTCCCGGTCCAACCAGAAGTGTCTGCTCACTTTCCTTCTTTACATTTGCGAGCTGTGGTGCAGACCATGTGGCTCCGTTATCTGTTGATTTTACGATATAAACAAAATCCGTCGGATATGGGAAATATGGAGAATCACCGCAGAACAGGTTTGTATCTACTGCATTTTCTCCCTCTATGCTCTTAATATTGAAATGATCATCGATCACATATCCTGCAACTGTGTTACCCTCATTGTCTTTGATCTCATAATAAGAATCTGCTGTTGCATCTGATTTTTTCTCCAGATGATAGCTGAAACTTGCCACGGAACGCAGAGCAGAGTTTGATACTCCATTCACGTCTTCTGTAACTGCTGCCAGAAGCAAATTTCCATTCGCATCATATCCGGTGCTTCCGGTCTTTGGCGCATAAGCCGCACTGTTCAGCCCGATGGCTGCCGGATACAGATCACAGGCCATATAGATGGCATCTCCTTTGGTAACCAGGGAGGCATCAATAAATGCGCTGGAATAATAGCTGAACTTGTTTCCATTATCTCCCAGATAATTTGCCACGGTGTAGGACCAGTTTTCTCCATCATCTGTAGATCTGGAAACAACCGTATCAATTCCGCCGCCATCGCCGCATTTATCCCAGCGGATATCTGTCGCTGCCACCAGTGTGCCATCCGCTGCGGTGGTCAGTGCCGGAATACGGAATCTGGTATAACCGTTTGTGGAATTGTGCTCTCCCAGAAATAATTTTTCCGGAAACGGCTGAGACACGGTTGTGCCATTTGCCGGTCTCGCTCCGTCTCTTACATTGTTTGCCGCACTTGCAGTAATCGGCAATCCCCCAAATGCAAGAACGCCTGCCAGTAAAAGTGCCAGGATTCTTTTCTTGTTTCTCATATGCTCTCCCTTTCTGTTCAAGACCTGTCCGCAAATGTTGTGGTATTCTTCGTTTTCATACAATCATTACAACTTTTTTTGCATGACAGTTTTATCAATTTAGTTACTATAATTTCTATTGTATCTTAAACAGAAAAAAACTGCTTGGGATTACTTGCGTTCTCTTCAGCAGTTTTTATATAATTTGGAACTTATTCCTCTATTTCTCAGTTAATTTCCCACCTGGCCTCATCAGGGTCTCCGGCAGAATCTCATATTCCAATCCAATCATAGTGAGACCGTGAGCCGGTGCAGTCGGTCCTGCCGCTTTCCGATCCTTTTTCTCTAATATCGCTGGAATATCCTCCGGTGCAATTTTACCGATTCCCACATCAAAAAGCGTTCCTGCAATGATCCTCACCATATTATAAAGGAATCCGCTTCCGGTGATTCGAATCGTCAATACTTCACCATCCTGTTTTAATTTGCAGGAATAAATCGTGCGGGTCGTATCTTCCACAGCCGTATTTACCGAACAGAAACTTTTAAAATCATGTGTTCCCTCGAACCGTCTTGCTGCCTCACACATCGCCGGAATATTCAGTTTTCGATAAACAAACCATGTATCCAGCCGTCGCTGAGGCATCGGGAATTCGCGATTCAAAATGCGGTACTCATATGTTTTACGGCTGTTACAATGACGCGGATGCCAGTCCGGTGGTACCTCGCAGGAATTCTGCACTACAATATCCTCCGGCAGCCGCTGATTTAACGCATAGGAAATCTTTTCTGCTGGCATACGGGCATTCGTATCAAAAACTGCCACATTTCCATAAGAATGTACGCCGGAATCTGTACGGCTCGCACCGATCACCACAATATCTTCCTTCAATAATTTACTTAATTCCCTGTTCAGAACACCCTCTATCGTAATTCCGTTTGGCTGCACCTGCCACCCACAATAATTGGTGCCATCATAGGCCACCACAAGTTTCACTCGTTTCACACTCATCTTTATCCGTCTCTTATGTTATTATATAGAAATTCTAATCACAATAACCACTGCCAGATACAGTACCATCACCACATACGCTTTGTAATCCACAGAAATATAATGCAACGGTTTCATCTTTGTCCGTCCTTCACCACCATGATAGCAACGTGCTTCCATTGCTGTCGCCAGATCATTTGCCCTGCGGAACGCTGACACAAACAACGGTACCAGGATCGGTACCATCGCTTTTGCTTTTTGAATGATATTACCCTCTTCAAAGTTCGCTCCTCTTGCCATCTGCGCTTTTTTGATCTTGTCCGCTTCCTCTGCCAGGATTGGGATAAAACGCATGGCAATGGACATCATCATGGCAATCTCATGCACCGGAACACCGATCTTAGAAAGTGGTTTCAGTCCTTCTTCCAAGCCGTCTGTCAGCTTATTCGGTGTGGTAGTCAGCGTCATTACCGAGGTTCCCACAACCAGATACACCAGACGGATCGTAAAATAGACCGCATTGCTGACACCGGTATCTGTAATATGAATAAATTTCCAAGCGAAATAAGTCTGCGCTCCCTGTGTAAAAAACAGGTTACACACCGCAGTGATGACCACCAGGAGCCAGATTGCCCGCACACCTTTCAACATAAAGGAAAACGGTACATGTGACATCCGAATAATGGCTATCAAAAACAATGTCACCACGATAAATCCCACAAAATCATGAAACAGAAACAGAGACACAATGTACATCAGTGTCGCCACCAGTTTCACCCGGGGATCCAGCCGGTGAATGACTGATTCCGTCGGATAATATTGTCCAAGTGTAATATCCTTTAACATAACTTTATAATCTCTTTCTTTGCTTCCTCGATCGTTGTCACTGTCGTATCCACAGGAAATCCGGCTTTTTCCAGATCTTTCATCAGATAAGTCACCTGCGGGGCCGCCAATGACACCTGTTCCAGCTCTTGCACATGGGAAAATACTTCTGAAGGTGTTCCGTCCAGCATCAATGTTCCATGATTTAAAACTACGATCCGCTGTACATAATTTGCCATATCTTCCATACTGTGTGATACCAGAAGCACCGTCATGTCCATCTTTTCATGTAATTCCCGGATCAGGTCAAACAGTTCATCCCGCCCCTTCGGATCCAGACCGGCCGTTGGTTCATCCAGGATCAATACCTTCGGATTCATGGCAATGACTCCGGCAATGGCGGCACGCCGTTTCTGTCCGCCGGACAATTCAAAGGGAGACATTTCCCAGTATTTCTCAGAAAGTTTTACCCGCACCAGAGCCTCTCTGGCTTTTTCCAATGCCTCTTCCTCAGAAAATCCCTGATTCTGCGGGCCGTATGCCGCATCCTTCAACACGGTCGTCTCAAAAAACTGATACTCCGGATATTGGAACACCAGACCGACACGTCCCCGCAGGGATCGCAGAGAATAGCCTGGTGCATAAATATCTTCCCCGTCATAATAAATATGTCCTTCATCTGCTTTGATCAGGCCGTCCAGCAGCTGGATCAGTGTAGATTTTCCTGAACCGGTATGACCAATAATGCCAATAAATTCACCGTCGTGAATCTCAAGGCTCAGATTTTTTAACGCATGTATTTCATATGCACTGCCTTGTGCATAAGTATAACTCAGGTTTTCGATTTTAATTGACATATTGCCTCCACCAGTTCCTGTCTGCTCAAGATTCCATCCGGAAGCGGCAGACCTTCCTGCTTCAGTTCCCAGGCCAACCGGGTAATCTGCGGAACATCCAGTCCGTATTCCAACAATGTATCCACCTGTGAAAATATATCACGGGGCATGCCCTGCATCACTACATGTCCATCATCCATGACAAACACATAATCCGCATCAATGACTTCTTCCATATAGTGCGTGATCAGAATGACTGTCACACCTTTTTGCCGGTTCAGACGATGCACCGTGTTCAATACTTCTTTCCGTCCATTTGGATCCAGCATGGCGGTAGGCTCATCCATAATAATGCACTTCGGCTCCATCGCCACGACACCGGCAATCGCCACACGCTGCTTCTGTCCGCCGGACAGACGGTTTGGGGAATGATAGCGATATGCTGTCATGCCGACTGCCTCCAGGCTCTTTCCGACACGCTCCCAGATTTCTTCCGTCGGAACACCGATATTTTCCGGACCAAAGGCCACATCTTCTTCCACGACTCCGGCCACGATCTGATTATCCGGATTTTGAAAGATCATACCGGCTTCCTTGCGGATATCCAGAATGTTCTCCTCTTTTGACGTATCTTTTCCATCTACCCAGACAGTACCTTCGCTCGGTGTCAGCAATGCATTCAGATGTTTTGCAAAAGTAGATTTACCGGAACCGTTATGCCCCAGAACGGCAATAAACTGCCCTTCTTCTACTTCAATATTCACATCATCCAGCGCCAGCGTCACATCTTCTATTTCTCCCTGTTCATCCCGGCGTACAAATTTATGTTTTAACTTTTCTGCCTTAATAAATGCCATGTGTAAGAATCCTCTTTCACGCTTATCTTCTCATTTTCTGTGAATCATTACATTTTCACACAAAATAGCTTAAGCACATTATTCTATATAATCGTCAAACTTTGTCAGATGTCCCATCAGCTGCATCTGAGAAAAATCATTCTGGCGCAGTGCTTCGTACAGCACAACGGCCACCGAATTAGACAGATTCAGGGAGCGGATTTCACTCAACATCGGAATCCGCACGCATCTGTCTTTGTTATGTGCCAGAATCTCTTCCGGAATTCCGGCGCTCTCTTTACCAAACATAATGTAACAGTCTTCCTCATAGGACACTTCTGTATACACATTCTGTCCTTTTGTGGTTGCCATATAAATCTTTGCACCCGGATTTTTCTCCAGAAATTCCTGATAATTCACATAAGTGGTCACATCCAGATCTTTCCAGTAATCCATTCCCGCACGCTTGATCTGCTTCTCATTCAAACGAAATCCCAGAGGTTCGATCAGATGCAGGCGGGTACCTGTTGCCACACAGGTACGCCCGATATTTCCGGTATTTGCCGGAATCTCCGGCTCATATAGCACGATATTTAACTTTGCCATAATCTATGCTTCCTTTTTCTCTGCACGAAGCTTCTGTACAAAACGCTCCATGCGGTCTAATGCTTCTTTCAACGCTTCCAGTGAATATGCATAGGAAATTCGCAGAAATCCTTCGCCGCATGCGCCGAAAGCGGTTCCGGGAACGACTGCAACTTTTTCTTCCTGCAAAAATCTGGTGGCAAACTCATCAGAAGTCATACCAAATTCCTTAATACACGGAAATGCATAAAATGCACCAAACGGCTCAAAACACTCAAGTCCCATCTCTTTAAAACGATGCACAAGATAACGACGGCGGCCGTTGTATTCGTCACGCATATGTGCCACATCCTCATCCCCGTTTTTCAGTGCGGAAACACCTGCATACTGGCTGGTTGTCGGTGCACACATAATAGCAAACTGATGGATCTTCAGCATCTGCTTTAAGATTACCTGCGGTCCGCAAGCATATCCGATACGCCATCCTGTCATCGCATGGGATTTGGACAGACCATTGATATAAATGGTACGGTCCCTCATTCCGGGCATTGCAGCAATGGACACATGACCTTCCTCTGTATAAGTCAGTTCAGAGTAGATTTCATCCGTAATAACATACAGATCGTTTGCAACAATGACATCCACCAATTCTTCTAGATCACTGCGATCCATAACCGCACCTGTCGGATTATTCGGAAATGGAAGTACAAGAATCTTTGTCTTCGGTGTGATCGCTGCTTCCAGTTCATCTCTGGTCAGTCGGAACTGATTTTCTGCTTTCAGTTCAATGACCACCGGAACACCGCCTGCCAGTCTTGCACATGGCAGATACGATACATAGCTTGGCTGTGGAATCAATACTTCATCCCCCGGATCCAGCATGGCACGCATTGCAATATCGATGGCCTCGCTTCCGCCGACAGTAACCATGATCTCATGGTTATAATCATAATCCAGACCGTATTTCCGGTTCAGGAAATTGGAAATCTCAATTTTTAATTCTTTTAAACCTGCATTTGATGTATAGAAAGTTCTACCTTTTTCCAACGAATAGATACCCTCATCACGAATATGCCATGGTGTGTCAAAATCCGGCTCACCAACACCAAGAGAAATTGCATCCTTCATTTCACTTACAATGTCAAAAAACTTACGGATACCGGATGGTTCAATTTCTGTAATTACTTTTGATAATGGGTTTCTCATGGTGTCATCAGCATCCTTTCATCTTTTTCTTTTTCTGCCATAATGGTTCCGTGGTCTTTGTACTTTTTCAAAATAAAGTTTGTCTTTGTACTAAGCACGGACTCCAGCGGTGAAAGTTTGTCTGACACGAACTGTGCTGCTTCACGCAGAGTACGTCCTTCAATAGTTACCAGCAGGTCGTAGCTTCCGGAAATCAGGTAAACTGCATTTACCTCCGGATAGTTGTAAATACGCTCTGCAATCTTGTCAAATCCCTGCCCTCTCTGTGGGGTAACACTTACCTCGATCAGAGCAGTTACTTTTTCAATATCAGTCTTATCCCAATTGATCAGCGTATGATAGCCGCAAATGACATGATCTGCTTCCATCGCAGCCAGCTCATTTGCCACACTAAGCTCATCCTCGCCGAGAATAATTGCCAGTTCTTTGATATCAATACGACTGTTTTTTTCTATAAATGTTAAAATTTTTTCACGCATTGTCAGTTCTCCTTCACATTTCTCAACATTTTATAACCACTGGTTCTGAAGAATACCAGCATTCGACGGTTCTATATCTTGAACTCCATACCGTATACCTGAACCCCCGCCCGCAGCGGTTCTAAAAATCTGCGTTCGTCCTCGTTGATCACAACCCGGTCATTGTCCGCTGTGGCTTTTCCGATCACAACAGCCGGAATCCCCTGCTGCTTCAGATCCAATACCAGACGATTGCCATCCGGCGCAGCCAGCAACAGGCTCCCGGTGGAACCCAGCTGATATGGATTCAGATCAAAAAACTCACAGATTTCTACGGTTTCCTGCCGAATCGGTATCTTCTTTAATTCGATTTCCAGTCCGACGCCAGAAGCTTCTGCCAGTTCCCACAATGCACCGAAAATGCCTCCTGTGGTCACATCATGCATGGCTCTCACGCCAGACTTCACGGCGGTAGCAGCCTCCGGAATCACTGAAAAATACTGTTGAAACCGTTCTGCATCATCCAGAAGATGCCGTGGATATCTGGAGAGTAATGCCTCTCTGCGGCTGCGGGCAAGTTTTGCCGTCGCCTCCAGTGCGATCCATTTCGTCACAACAATGTCGTCCCCCGGCTTTGCACCTGTGGTAGTGGAAAGCATTCCCTTCTTTGCTTTTCCTACCGCCGCAATAGAAACAACCGGGCGCTTCACTGCATCGGTCACTTCTGTATGTCCGCCCAGGATCTGTACCTGCAATGGTTCACATTCCTGTGCAATCATCTGAACCATCTGACGCATCTGCGCTTCCTCAATCTCAGGCGGAAGCAATGCTGTCAGCATCAGTCCCACAGGTTCCGCACCTCCGGCAGCCAGATCATTCAGATTCGCATGCACGGCACACCGTCCATCCAAAGAATCTTCCCAAATTACCGGGTCGGCAGAGATCACTGCTACTTCATCCTCTGCCACCGCAAAAGCTGCACAATCCTCTCCGATACCCGCTGCCAGCAGTACATCCGGACGTTTCAGATGCAATTGTTTGAAAATGGAACGTTTCAATACGCTCTCTGCTATTTTTCCCTGTTTCATAATTTATGTTCCCTTATTATTTCCGAATATTCTGTCAGACCTACTGTGCTGTCTGTGCCGGAACAGTTGTCTGCTGTGTCTGATCCTGTGTCTGTCCCTGCTGTGCAGAATCTGCCGGCTGCTGTGTCATATCTGTTGTTGTATCTGCTGCCGGCTGCTGCACTGCATTTTTCCACTGTGCCGCTGCTGCCCGGATCGTTGCCTCATTCTGGCTTGCAATCGCTGCTTTCATTGCCGAAACAGCTTCCGGATTGGCAGATGACGTACCTACGGCATAGATCTTCGGTGAGGCTTTGTATGTCGTCTTATTAAATATTTCCCGGCTCTGCTCCACACCGTCCACAGTGACCACCTTCCACAAACGGGCCGATTTTCCCACATGCGCACTCTGTGTCTGCGTGATTGTTCCTACTGCATCTGAAGAAGCCTCGAATTTCACACCCGGATCGGTAGTACTTAATGTCTCACTGACAAAAGAAACTTTCCGGTTTGCAGCTCGGGTCTCCTGTCCGTAAATGGTAAAAGATACATTTGATCCGCTGGCAGATCCTTCTATATAAATCGGTGCTTCAGTATTATTTTTAAACTTAAAATCTTTATACTCTCCTGCAATCGCCGCATCTGCGGAAGGATCCACATAACCGACGATCATGGAATGACCGGAACGCTCCGTCACTTCCAATTCTGCACGGATGACTGCATTATACAGGGTAGTAGATACCTGACAGATTCCACCACCATATGCATCCACAGTGGTACCGTTTTCATAGGCACCTGCCAGCTTATAGCCATTATCCGCATTAAACGGTGCCACAGTCTGATATACGGAAAATTCTTCTCCCGGATAAATCACACTGCCATTGATCTTCTTACTTCCGTTGGCAATATTTGCCTTTCTTCCGGCTGCAGAAGATGCATAATTCGTGCTGAAAGTTCCCAGTACATCTTTTACTTTTGACAGTTCCTCCTCCGAACCCTGCGGTTTTGTCACCTCTGCCGCCAGTTCCACGGTATTGTCATCCTTCCAGCCTTCTTTCAGGCTATCATCAATGGCATCCACGGATTTTTTCACATCCACAACGATTCCATCCTGCCCTTCGATGATCTTGAATGCTCCATTTTCACGGGTCAGACCAAAATCAACGGCTTCCCGGTTCAGTTCTGATGTATGATCCTCCAGATATGCGGTTGCCTTTTCTGCATCCACCATCAGCGGAAGTTTGAATACTTTATCCTCTTGTTCCAGATCTTTGCCCGCTTTATAACGAGCGATCAGGTTGCCGCTTTTTCCGTAAGCCACAGCCTCTTCCACACTCTCCTGATCTTCCCAGGTAAGTCCCAGTTCCTCTGCTGTTGCCTCCACAGAAACATCATTGATGGTAAGTGTAATAGTTTTATCCCCCAGATCCTGTACATAATCCTGTACCGCATCCACAGCTTCTTCCTTTGTCATGCCGCCTACTGCAACATCCCCGATAAAGATCCGGTCCGCGATCACCGGATGTTCTCCTTTTTTTGCCTGTGCCGTCTGATGACCAAATCCCACTGTCAGCAACACGGCTGCCCCGAGAACCGGTAATACTCTCATCCATTTTTTCATGTTCTGTTCACCTTTCCAAATCATATCAGAAATGCAGATAAAATGCCGGTTACTACCATTGCCACCAGCACGATCAATACTACAATTGACGCTAACAGTCTTTTTTTCTTTGACCTTTTATACATTGTCCGAACCCTCCTGTTCCGGAATTCTTCCATACTGCGCATAAATCTTGTCAATCATACGCGAAGCCTCACTTTTTGTCAGGCTGTCAAGTTCAATATTAAACTCTATTCTATGATAAATCATCAAATGATTCAAGTCTCTTTTTTGTGCCGGAGTCAGCGGTCCCTGCTTTTTCACCTTGTAATGCAGCGGCTTTGGTACAAACAGTCCCGGCTCCTGCTGCTGATACTTCTGTTGCAGCATTAAAAACAGTTCTGCCGTTGCTTTTGCATCGTCCACCGCCCGGTGCGCATGTTCCCGGTCAATCTGAAAATATCCGCACAGTGCCTCCAGCGATTTTTTCTCCGGCTCCTTTAGTACTTTTCTGGCAATCTTCAACGTATCCAGGGCACTCCGCTCCAACGATATCTTATGATTGACTGCACATTGTTTCAAAAAACTGTAATCAAAGATCACGTTATGTCCAAGAAATGACGCCTCTCCCGCAAACTCCAGAAATTTTTGCAAAGCCTCCTCTGCCTCCGGAGCATCCTCCACCATCTCCGACCGGATTCCTGTCAGTTCCGTAATCCGTGCATCAATCCTGCGATGCGGATTCACAAATGTCTGAAACGTGTCCCGCAACTGTCCGTCCACCAGACGCACCGCACCAATCTCCAGGATCCGGTCTGTTTTAACCTGCAGTCCGGTCATCTCCAGATCCACCGCAATCAGTTCTCTGATCGGTTCCATGTGGTATCTCCCTCCATTTCTGCTTCGCTGATTTCGGTAAATGCTGCTTCATTTGTTAACGGATCACGTACTTCATAGTCAAACAGTAACCACATCGGCTGTTCCTTCTGCCTCAGAGTTCCCCGTGCATCCAGCCAGTTAAATTTCTCCAGATGACAGTATTTTTTTTCCAGTCCATGTGCCCGCAGATAAGCGGATGTTTTCTTTTTCTCTAATGCCAGGTCCCGTGCCCATATCGGCCGGCTCTTGGATTTTTCAATTTTATACAGGTCAAAAATCAAAGCCTCTTCATAAGCCGCCCGATGTCCGGCATCCACACTCTCTGCAAATTCCAGTACTATTTCGGTCCTGCGCACACGGTTATGGCTGCAATCCAGATACCCATTACTTCTATAAAAATGTCCCATATCAAGAAACATTTGAAAAGCACTTGCATACCGTTGCTCCAGAACAGCCAGATATGTCAGAAACTGGCCACTATTATAATGAAGTTCCAACATTTCTTCCACCAGGCGGATTTCCAGCATCTCATCATAGGAAACCCATTTGCTGGCCAGCACTTCATACGGCGGTTTCGTCCGGTAGATCAGTCCATATTCGGATGCATGCTCATACATATAGGAACCTTTCAGCACTTTCAGAAATCCCAGCTGCAGCTGCTGCGGATGCAACGCATAAATGTCATCAAAAGACTGCTGAAATCTCTCATAATCTTCAAACGGAAGTCCTGCGATCAGATCCAGGTGCTGATGTATATTTTTCCCTGCTTTCACCCGGTTCACAGCCCGATACACGTCCTCTAACCGCATAGTACGGTGAATCTCACGGATTGTAGCTCCGTTCGTAGACTGTACACCAATCTCAAGCTGAATCAGCCCCGGCCGCATATCAGAAATCAGTTCCAGTTCATCCTCACGGAGCAGATCTGCGGATATTTCAAAATGAAAATTCGTAATACCATTGTCATGTTCCTTGATATAATTCCAGATTCCCATAGCATGCTCATGCCGGCAGTTAAAGGTACGGTCCACAAATTTCACCTGTGGCACTTTTGCATCAATAAAAAACTGCAGTTCCCTGTATACAAGCGGAAGACTGCGAAACCGCAGCTTCTTGTCTACCGAAGACAGGCAGTAACTGCAGGAAAACGGGCAGCCACGGCTGGATTCGTAATAAATGATCCTGTGTTCAAAATCCTGCAGATTCGCATAACAAAATGGAAGTTCGTCCATGGGAAGCAGGCTGTGCAGGGGTTGGACCGCCACCGTTCCATCCCCTCGCCGATAGGAAATACCGTCGATTTTTTCCAATGAGCTTTCCTGTTCAAAACTGGTGCACAGTTCGGTCAGTGTCCGTTCTCCTTCCCCCATCATAATTCCGGTAATCGCAGGATTTTCCTTCAGAAAACGTTCCGTCTCAAACGAAACCTCAGGACCACCAACCCAGATTGGCACCTCCGGCCGCAGCTTGTGAAATTCTGCCGCCAGTTCCCTTACATATTCAATGTTCCAGATATAGCAGGAAAAAATCAACACATCCGGTTTCTGGCAATAGATTTTTTCCAGAATATCATCCAGCTGATTATTAATGGTATATTCCGCCCGTTCTATCTTATGTCCCTGTGCTTCTGCATACGCCTGCAAAGAATAAACGGCCAAATTTGAATGGATATATTTTGCATTAATCGCGGTCAGTAAAATCTTCATCTAAAATCTTTCATCTCTTTTCTCTCTTTATGATCCGCATTCACCGATCATGTATCTTATTCATCTCAGTCTGAGTCAAATAAAACTGACTTGAACTTTTCATAAGTATTTCATACGATACCACAAACCCCAAAAAAAGTGAAGCAAAAAGGAATACAAAAAAATCTGCATTTCTCTCAGTCTGAGATGAATATGTCAGTTTACGCTGACCAGAATCACGCACCAGATTTCACGGGCGTTCGACTTGAACTATGCTTGCACATTTTCCCTGCAAAAGTTAAAATAATTTGTAACTATTCAAGAATTTTGAAAGGACGATTCTCATGATTGAAAGAACAGATATTTTTAACATTAACTTCTATAAAAAAGAGCGGTTTCACGGCAGCTACAAAGGCATGCACTACCGCATTGAAAAATATGAACCGGAAGAGGGGGACACTGTGCTTCGGGTGACTGTATGGCCGGGACCTTATAATTTTGATACCACACCGGATGAACAAAAAAACTGCGCCAGCTATCCATTTACCGAGGATGGTCTGACGCAGGTATGTGATCATTTGAACGAATTTTATGCGGCACATTTTTGTAACTGAATCAATTCTTGTTTGTCTTGTTGTTGGCTGAAATTTAATTTTTAATGCGAAAACGAAGCATCCTGTCAGGACGCTAGACGCTCACTACCCTCGTTTCACGTC
>OIZU01001008.1_pt1 | contig 17631 bp, 16 predicted proteins | sample 1588661 | NCBI WGS metagenome assembly OIZU01 (sample SAMN03283257) | human gut metagenome | biome: human-associated habitat; material: feces | host: Homo sapiens | place: USA | collected 2013 | reverse complement strand
AAGGATAGCAGGTGTCAGGCACTATTAAATTTTTATAAACAGATAAATTTGTTTTTACTGGATGCACAAGGTGTCAGGCACCATTAAATCTCTACAAACAAATAAATTCGCACTTGCGAATTGTGTGTGGGTTAAAACTGGCTGATTTTGTCGAGAAATGACGAATAATGTCGACGAAATAACATTGGATCAGAAAAGGAAAAGAGATATAATATAAAAAGATGAGTACCATTAAAGTCTTGAAAAAGGAGATCTAATATCTTCAAATTAAAGGAGTTAAAAAAGATGAACGGAAAAGAGATATATAATGAAGCATATTGTGCGGCATGTTATTTTAGAACGGTTGCTGAATATCCTAAAAGAAAATGCTTAATACAATTAACAGAGAAATGTAATTTGCACTGTGAGCATTGTTTCGTATCGGCACAGAATATAGGGCAAGAAATGGATATACAAAAGATAAGAAACATTATTGTTCCACAACTTCAAAAAAATAATATTGTAAAAGTAACGTTAACAGGAGGAGAACCTTTCGTATATCCTCATTTATTAGAGGTTGTAGAGTTGCTGCTTGAGAAGAATATTGCTGTAGGTATTTGTACTAATGCAACATTAATTACAGAAGCATTTTTGGAACATTTTGAAAAATGTGAAAATTTGCATTTTAATGTAAGTTTGGATGGATTTTCTCCTTCATCACATGGAAGATTTAGAGGAAACCAGAACATAGAATTATATAATAAAATTATTAATAATATTAAGTTACTGGGCAAGAAAGGATTGCTTAATGGGATATTAGTTACCCCAAATACTTATTCATCGGTGCAAGAATATGTAAAAATATGTGAATTTGCAAAATCATGTCATGCTAAATACGTATTAATGAATCCGTTATCACAATTTGGACGTGGAGAAAGAACGATTAACTTAGCATTTGATAATCAACAGATGAATGAATTGAGAAAAGCAACTAAAAAATTTGATGACGATGATATGGAAGTAGTATATATTAGATTCCCTAATAGTGAGAAAAAACCTTTGGGAGAATGTGTCGCAGGTAAAATCATGTATATTTTTACAAATGGAGATATTGCGTTCTGTCCGTACATGGTCTTTGCGGCAAAGGATTTTGGGAGTGTATATAATCCAAAAGAGTTTATGTTGGGAAATATTTTTATGGAAGATTTTGATTGGAAAATTAGCTTGAAGAATTATAAATTCCCGGTAAATTATAACGAAGTATGTCAAGAATGTGATAATCATAATTGTAAAAAAGGATGTTATGCGGCAAAAATATCACAAGGACGCGAATTGATAGATGCAGATTATGAGTTGTGTCCGTTGAAAAAGAAATAAAGGAATTTAGTATGGGATTTTTTATTACGGTTGAAGGACCTAATGGGGTAGGTAAATCTACATTTATAAAGAGACTTGAGAAAATGCTTTCGTCAGAAAACGAGATACTTTTAACCAGGGAACCTTCAAATACAAAATTTGGAAATTATGTAAAGAAAAATGAGAATATGCTGGAAGGAGAAACATATGCATATTTAATAGCAGCTGATAGATGCTATCATTTAAAAAATTTTATTGAACCTGCATTGGATAATGGAAAAACTGTAATCAGTGATAGATATATAGAATCGAGTTTAGTTTTACAATGTTACGATGGAGTTGATATAAATGATATATGGCGTTTGAATTGCAGTTTCCTTGTTCCGGACTTGAGTGTGATTTTATTAGGAAAAGAAGAAATATTGGAACGTAGATTATCCAAAAGAAGAGAATTAACCCGTTATGAGAAAAAAATGACAAGAAGAGATGAAATAGAAGGGTACATAAAAGCAGCAGATTTCTTAGAACGTAAAGGATATAATGTTGTGGTTTTTTATAATAATACAGAATTAGAGTTAGAGCATAGTTTAAATTCTATAAAAGAAATAATTCTTAATTTGAGGAGAAGAGAGAACAATGGACAAGAGGAAGATTAGTTTTTTGACTTTGAACATTGGGAATCCGTCGTTAGAACGTGCAAGAAAACAATGTGAATGGTTAGAAAAACGATCAGAGGATGTATTTATTTTAACAGAAACAAAGAATAGTCAAGGATGTTCGTATATAGAGGAGTTCTTTTTACAGTATGGGTATTCTTTATTTTCGATGAATTCTTCTGTGGAATTTAGTGTAAATTTTCCAAAATCGAAAACGGGAGACTTAGGCGTAATGATAGTAAGCAAACATCCAATTATAAAAAGTACAAACTATTTTGCGGAGGATAGTATTTTTTATTCTAGACAATCAGAAGCCGTTATTTCCATAAACGAAATTCCTATAAGTGTAATCGGATTATACGTTCCGTCGAGGGATAGAAGTGATGCAAAAATCCAGAGAAAAAAATTTTTTGTTGATAATATTGAGAAGTTTATAGAAGATTCTGCAAATACACGTAGAATAATTATGGGAGATTTTAATATTTTAGATAAAAATCATATACCTCATTATTCTACTTTCTTTAAATGGGAATATGATTTTTATGATAAATTTATATGCGAAGGCTATATTGATGTGGATAAATATTGTAATGGCGAAAAGCAAGAATACAGTTGGGTAGGAAGAACGAATGATGGTTATAGATATGACTATGGATTTATTTCACCTGATTTAAAGAATGGTTTATTAGGATGTCAATATATTCATGATACTAGAAAAAATGGTCTTACGGATCATTCTGCTTTTGTTATGAATTTAGAGATTTAGAATCAAGTTTATTACAAGGATTGCAGGTGACATGTGATCGCCAGGTGTCAGGCACTATTAAATATTTATTGAAAGGAAATATTAAACCTGAAGCTATAGAAGATTATTTGAAAACATTAAGTGCTGAAATCGGTAATACAACAGATTATAGAAGATTATTGTGTGCATATGATTACATAAAATATTCTTGCGATTAATTGTATGCCTGACAATGCCGAATTGAGATAATACATAGGAGAAGGAATAATTAATTATGTTAAAAGAATTTCTTAAAGAAAATGGATACAGAATCTATATTAGTTTTAATATGGGAATTTTAGTTATGGGAATTTTAATGACCTTTATTGGTGTATATAGCCCAATATGTGGTGATACCCAGAATGATATTAGAATTACTATAGGAACGTTTTGTATAGCTTTGTGGTTTATCATGTTTCCTTCAATAAGCAGAGATAAAAAAGATAAGATAATGTCTGCAATTGGATTGCATGTGCTAATAGCTGCGAGTATATTGGTGCTTTTTATTTTTGAGGTAAGATATCTTTTAGAAAATATGCAACAAGGAAATGTGATTTTTGATATAATCTTTTGTGTTGGAGGAGTAGTGATGTTAGCTTATCTTTTCTATGTGTTAATGGGGTTTATAAAAACTTTCTTTGGTTTGGTTGTAAAAGCTAAAGAGTTTATTTTCCCCAAACTACATAAAGAAGTATCTGGTGTAATAAATATTATTGAAGCTATTACAGCAGGGGTACTAGCGATTTCAGCATTTGGTGCAAGTGTTTTTGGAATTGTGACTTTAGTGAAACAATTTATAGATATCTTCTAATCGCGCACCAGGTGTCAGGCACTATTAAATATTTATAAACAGATAAATTCGTTTTGACGAACATAGGGCAAGTGAAATTTAGAATTGGCAGAATAGCCAGTTTTAAATTTTATCCAATGCTTTACCACTGTGAATTGTAAAAATAAAAAAATCTTAATGACTTGATAAATAGATACATCCGTGGTAGCATAAGAAAAAGAATCTGATAAATAGAGGTGTGCTTATGAATGAACAATTGCTGAAAATGAATGGTTTATCAGTGGAAATTTTGAATGCATTGTCGTTTGAGTCGCATCTGGGAATTCCATTGAAGAAAAATTTGCATTATTTTGATAAGGAATTATTGATTGAAGAACTGGTTGCAATGACGGAGTGGCTGGATGAACAGGAAATCCTTTCAGGAATTGCGTTGGATTATAGAGTGAAAAGTTTGGATTCTATACTTTTAAAGTATGAACGTTATTACCCAGACAATCAGACGCGAAAAGTATTCAATGATATTTTAGGATTTCGAGCATTTTGTGGATACGGAACAGGAGTTTAAGACTCTTGTTATAGGGCTTCGTCCGTAATGTTGGCTTATCCGCCGCTAGGTGTCACACTACCAGGTGTCAGGCGCCATCAAATTTTTACAGCACATAACTTAAAAGTACTATCCTTTTGCATTTACAGTATTGCATCAACATTCCATATATGCTAGAGTAGAGAAAAGCATATTTCTTAATGAATTCTAAGGTGCGATGCGCCATCTATATTCTAATCACATTTCAGAAATCTATGCTTTAATACCAAAACAAATGTAAAAAGCAGGAGAGGACTGAAAGACATTAGACAAGAGTAAGTTCCTTCTGCAAGAAGGAGGAAACAAATGAATACTGAGTTGAAAAATGTTGTATTATCGACTGACATTAAGGCACAGTATGACGAGTGTGTCAAGAAATTGCTGGGACACAAGATTATACTTGCTCACATTTTAGCAAAATCAGTAGATGAATTTCGTGGAATGCGCCCGGAAGAAGTGGTCCATCTGATTGAAGGAGAGCCACTTATAAGTAAAGTTCCGGTCGGGCTGGGACTTACAAATAAGATTGTCGGAGTAGATGAAAAAGGAAATGAAATTGTAGGATTGAATACAGAGAATTCGGAAGTTTATGCAGGATATGTGCGATTCGATATTATCTTTTACGTACGAACCAAAGATGGAGTTTCGCAGATTATCATAAATATCGAAGCACAAAAGACAGATCCTACAGATTATGATATTTTAAATCGTGCAATCTTTTATATCAGTCGGATGATTTCGTCGCAGAAGAATCGCGAGTTTAAAGGAAGCAATTACAACGACATTAAGAAGGTATATTCAATTTGGATATGTATGAATATGAAAGAAGACAGTATGAATCATATTCATCTGACAAATGATGTAATTATTGGTGATTATAAGTGGAAAGGAAAACTTGAACTGCTGAATATCATCATGGTAGGAGTAGCTGGAAAATTATCAGATAAAGATGAAAACAATGAATTACATCGATTGTTAGGAACATTACTGTCAGAGAAATTAAAAGTAGATAAAAAATTGGATATACTTGAAAAGGAATATGATATACCAATGGAAGAATCAATAGAGGAGGAAGTGAAGACAATGTGTAATTTGAGTGAGGGAATTGAAGAAAGAGCAATGGAGGCTGGCAGGAAAGAAGGAATTGAAGAAGGTAGAAAGGCTGGTTTAGAATCAGGAAAAAAAGAGCAGCTTAAACAGCAAATTCAAAAGAAATTGCTGAAGGGGAAGGATATCGATGTGATTGCAGAAGAGTTGGAAGAAGAGGTTGCTGTAATTGAAAAAGTTATTGCGGAGCTGGAGCAGTAGCTTTACAAAAGAGATTGTGTCTAGGAGTTGCTGCAAAGGTAGATGAATAATCTGCTTTGCAACAGCTCCTATCTTTTGAAGGGTACGGTTGGATTAACACATAAAACTATCATAATTAAGAAAAAAAGTAAAATATTTCTTTTTTTGGAATATAGAAAAAAATATCGGATTATAGAATATAATGCTTTCCAAAATATTACAAATATGTTAAGATTAAGTAAAAAGCGGTCGAAGGAGAATGTGTTATGGAAAAAGCCAGTTTGTCACAATTAAATGAAGACGAATTTTGTCAAGAGATTCTGCGAAGAATTACCTGGATTATGAATCAGAAAGGAATACGACAATTAGAGTTGGCGAAGATGAGCCATATTGGTCAATCGACAATTTCGAAACTGATGAAGGGGGAAACTCGTTTAACACTTCAGAATATATATCGCATTTGTGACAGTCTGGGCATTACAATGGAAGAATTGTTTGCCGAAGACTTTGGAATAAAAAGTGTATCAGAGTATGAAGGAGTTCGTTCGAAAGCAAGGGCTCTGCTCAATGAGAATTATATAGATACTCAACTGCTTTTAAGAGATACATCACATCCTGCATTTCGTGGATATGTAGAGAACAAATTATATTTTTATTGTTTTTCGACTGTTTCATCAGAGGCTTCATCGATATTGGAGGGTGAGATTGAATTCAAAGCCAAAGATGGGTTTTGTCGGGCAGAATTATCATTATACACAGGGAAAACAGATATAGAAGGAAGGAAGATTGTTAAAAAATATTGCGGAGAGATGCTAATATCAATAACGATGGCGAATTGCTACTGTATTATGGTCAATACAGAAATAGGCGAGATATGTTCATTATATTTCAGACATTTTTATCTGTTTAATCAAGAACTACTATGTCGAGTTGGTTCTTTACAATCAACCTCGAGTGGTGAGAATAAGCTTCCAGTTGTGCAGCGGGCACTGCTGTCCAAAGTAAAGTTACAGGTATCCGGAGATGACACATCGGATTTGGCATTTTTAAGAGGTCAATTAAAAATGAATGACTCTGTAATCAGAATTAAGGAAGATGAAATGCAAGAAATACGTGATTTGGTAGTAAGCCAGGAATTACAGAATTTTTTGGACGAATGTGAGAATCTGGCTGATAAACAGACATATTTAAAAATAGAAGAATCAAAAATTAAAGCAATGGATTCTTTTTCGATAGAAACAAAAGCAGAGGGGATTGCTCTCTTAAGAGAAAAATCAAGTGCCAGACGATATACAAAGGTCAGCTCGAAGGCAGATGAGTATACGTTTGCTTATATTTCTGGAAAACAAAGAATAGGGGAAAAGGAATAATAGAACAAGATGCGGTGTAGATAAAGAGGTGAGTTACCAATGGGGAGTGCGGTAAAGCGAGGGAAAGATACGAACCGAATGTCGGCGAAAGAACGGCCCTCGTCGAGGAAAGCGTCAAAGAAGGCAAAAAGAATATTATATATAGGACTCTTACTCGGGTTAGTGATTGGTGGAGTGACATGCTATTTATTTAAAAGTGAAAAAGCAATTGAAAAAGTTAGCGCTGGAATGTTCATAATAGTTGGTGCAGCAGCTGTTGTTTTAAATGCATTTTCAAAAAAGAAGATCCAGAAAAAGAAGATCCAGAAATGGAGTGGTTAAGAGCTTTGAAAAAACAGCTGTCCCCATTTTTTGCGATAGCAATGATAAGTGCCGGAACAGTATGGGTGATTTGCTTTGGAAAAGGGGCTTTCCTTGCGGAAGTAAATGAAACGGAGAAAGATCAAGTGGCAAGTGAAAAGGACACTTCAAAGGAAGAAAGTACAGAAGAACTACCGGTTACTTTAATCCGAAATGAAAAATCATTCATATGGGAAAATGATATATATATCGAAGACCTTTCGGTATACTATACCGGAGAAAGTGAGAAAATTACGGATGAACAGCAAATTACATATAGATGCAATTTGTTAGAGGAGTATAGAAACAACCGATCGGAAAGTGCAACACAGGTAAATCAAGAAGAATTGAGCTCACGGAATTATGAAGAATTGACACAGAAGGCAAATGAATATTATCAGGCGTTTGAGTTCTGCAATACAAGTGGTTTTGATGATAGTGTTAAGTTGACGAATCTTAAATGTTCGAAGAAGGCGAGAATAAATGCCAATTCGTATAAGAAAAATTCGGAGAATCAAAGATTGATAGCAGTCCAGATTATTGACATTGGACAAATAGAAATAAAATCTGTAGAAGAGACCTATGAGCCGGCATTGGAATGGGAGATTAAAGGATACGGACAAGCATTAGTAGAAATAAACGCTGCGGAAGATGAAGATGCACAACAGACAGGGCAGGAACAATTACAAATAATCGAAGATAGCATTAAAGCTTCTTATGACAATCTGGCAGATTCAGGAGACAATGAAATTGCTACGAAAGCCAGAAGAATGCAACAGGTGATGGAACAAAAATGAATACGAAAGAAAAACAGGTTTTCACAGAAATATGATTTTGAAAGATATGTGAAAACCTATTATTATATACATGCGATTGGATTGACAACATTAATATAGAATAAAAAAAGGTGAAATTATATGATTAAAAAAAATAAAAAGATAACAGAAGATGAAAAAATAGCAATGGAGAAATATCTTCAGGAGATTGTAGATGCGTATCATAGTGGGGCAGAAAACAATGAAGAAATTTCATTGAGAAGACTTGCGAATGAGTTTGATATTACACTAATGAAAGCAAGGAAATTGCTAATTACGGCTGGGGCGTATCATTCGGACTTGAGTGATTATATAAATCAATTGAAGGAAGAAGGAAAATCAGTAGAAGAAATTATGCAGCTTACTAGATTGAGCAGATCATCGGTGCATTCTTATCTACCTTATACGAGAGCAATCTATAATACAAACGAAGCAAGTGCATATGCGGAAAGATGCCGTTTATACAGACAGCGGAAAAATGCTGTGATTGAATTGAAACAATGCATTTCAAAGAAAAATCAAGCATTGGAAGAGGTAGTATGGCAGACGATACAATTGTTTAGCAGATATACATTTACAACAAAAAAGGGTGTGAAGTTTCGATATATCATAAATAAAGGAGCGGTGTGTGTGCTTGGGAAAGATGTGGATATTACAAGAAATACGGTGAATGTAGCAGTGAATATGGTGATGGAGAAGGGAAACTTATCAGAGATGGAATGGTTGAGACTGTATGGGGGCGCGTATTTGGAAGTGATTTTTGAGAGGATAGGGATGATTTGATTAAAAGGACGCTAAATAAATATATTAGCAAATGGAATATGCAATTGTTGTAGGGGAGCATTCGTGTTACAATACAAGTATATTTTAGGGAAAGGTAAGAAGAAAAATGGCAGAATCACTGTTAGAGATTTATAATCAGATTAGTATTCAACAATATAAAACAGATATGGGATTTAAGTCATTGGTAGAAGGAGTACAGGATAATATTTTTGTGATTCCAGAATATCAAAGAAAATATCGTTGGACAAAAGAACAGGTTGAGGAATTGGCAACTTCTTTGATTCGTGATTTGCCGATTCCTCCAATTTATACATTTCGAAATGAATTGGGACAGTTAGAAATTTTGGATGGTCAACAGAGAGTGATGAGCCTTTTCTTTTATTTTATTGGAAAGTTCTTCAAAAGTCCGAAGGAGTCGGTGTTTGATTACAGTGACTTAAATGTAAGAAATGATTGTACGTTTGAAGAAGCATTGGAAGAAAAATATGATAATATAGTTCCAACTCAGTTTTTTATGACACTAAACGGAGAAAAATATGATATTAGCTACGAAACGCTTCCAGTGATGCTTAAAAGAAAGATTGATTATAGATCGATATCGGTGATTGAAATTAAAATATCAGAAATTGAAAAGAGAGATGTGACCTTACATAAAATTTTTACCAATTTAAATAATGGCGGGACAAGACTATCCAATCAAGAATTGAGGAATGGAATTTATCCATGTGAATTCAGCCGAATGATTAATTCTCTGAATAAGCAAAATAAAAATTGGAGAAAATTGTATGGCAGAATTGATGAAGAGTGTAAGGATATAGAATTTTTATATCGTTTTTGTGCTATGAAGAAATATGTAGAATATGATGGAATTAATTTTAGGGTAAATAATTATAAAAATTCCATTAATAAATTGATTGATTGTTTCGCGGAAGCAGCTTATGGTTTTGAATATGAGGAAGTTATGGGATATCAGCGGAGTTTGAAAACATTTATTGACCTGCTGGAAATTTCAAAAAAATATTTTTCAAAGACATTTTTATTGGAAGGATTGTTTGTCGTTTGGGCTAAGACTAGCATAGGACAGATAAAATTTACAGATGAGATTTGTAGTAAAATAGAAAAAGATAAGAAGATAAAGGAAACACAACAGGGGGGAACTGTTTCTATAACAAATATGAACAAGAGGTGGAAGCGGATATATGAAATCTTATCAAATGATGCTGAATAGAGTCTGCAATAGTATAATGAATGAGAAGTTGGTATATAAAGATACTATTATAATTGGAGATAATTCTAGTGGTAAATCAGACGTATTAAGACGGTTGATAGAAAATGATAAAAAAGACCAGTTCTATTTTATAGATGCAGTAAATCGCTATTTTGACATAAGTCAGATTATGCCTTCGGCTATTCCGGAAGTGCATTATTCGAAAGAGATTAATAAACAGCGCTTAGAAGAAGCGGTATTTAATCATAAAGATACTTTTTACTATGGTGGACCTAGGGCAATAGAAGATTTATACAGCAATTATTGTGGGCAAGTAGAAGCGCTGATGAATGAGTTCCTTCAGATATCATTTGCAATACGGCAGGGAGAGGTAGGATGGAATGTATATAGCAATAATGAAATTGTTGAATTGTCTAGTGGTTATCAGGCATTGATTCGTATTTTTATGGAAATATTGTATTTCTCTGATACAAAATCAAAAGGAACCATTGTTATTGATGAAATAGACGAGTTCCTATCAGTAAAAAATAGTGGAAAAATATTAGGGTTTTTAAAAAATAAATTTCCTGAATTGAATTTTGTTGTTACAACGCATTCGGCAGATTTGATTGCAAATGCAGAAGAAACGAATTTGATTTTGTTGTATGGAGAAAATTTTGAGATATTAGATGCAGGGGATTTTTCTAGTATATCGCAAGTGTATGACATTTTCAGTGTCTTTTTTGAACAAAAAGAAAAAAATGATAAAGAAAAGCGAGACGAGATATTAAGAAGACTTTTTAACAACAAAATGTCAGGAATTTGGAATTCTGAGGATGAAGCTGAATTAGAAAAAATGAAAGCGGAGAAAATAACAAAAGCACAAAAGTTAATTGTTAAGCAGATAGAGGAGTGGCAAGTGTGATAGAAGAAAACTGGTTATTGGATCTTCCTAGTTTTTTACCTGAATATGAGGATGGAATGAACTATGGCTATAAAAATAAGCCGGGGAAAAATTTAGAAACACTTTTAAGAGAAACTAGCAATAATCATTGTATGTATTGTTATTCGTTGTTAAAGAATGACCGGGTAAATATTGGACATTTGGAACATAGTATAGAGAAAAAACTTGATGAAGAACATTTGACAGAATGTACTCCTAATATTGCAATAGCCTGTCCTAATTGCAATTTGTCTTTAAAGCGTGTAGGAGAACAGGAAAGATTAGAAAAACTGGAAGAGGCAAAAAAAGAATTTGTATTAGAAGTGCAATGTGATGGAAAAGAATGCAAGGTTGAGTGTGAAAGTTATAAGAAGTTAAAAAAGGAATACTGTAAGAAATCAAGAATTATTTTACAGCCGTTTGGAGTAAAAGGAGAAAATTCGAATCAGGAATATAGAATACAATATGATGTATATAATGCCGAATTTGTACCAAGTCAAAAATATTCTTATTCAGATGAGGATATAGATTATATTGAACATCATATCAATCAATTTAAGTTAAACGACGCGGGATTCAAAACGAAGGCGTTAGCAGATTTTGTGGAGGATGTTATAGAATCCAATCCAATTCGACTCGATATAGACATCAGGATTTGTGATAGAGTAACGAACTCCTGCCTGAGCAGCAAGATTTACAACAACAGTTGGTTTATAATCTGCAAAGATCTGAGCAATCAAAGGATTGTCAGCAATGAAACCTTTGATAAATTCCCAGGAAGAAGTGGAATGTTTCTGAGCTTCTTCCGTTATTTTTTCTAAACGATATTCTTTAATAGACACATCGTAGTAATTATTCATATTGTCAATTCCTACGATATGAACAGGTTCGGTTGTGCGAAGCAATTCCCGAACAAGGTTTGAGCCGATGAAACCGGCCGCACCTGTTACAAGAATTGTTGCATTTTTAAAAATTACATTTTGATTTTTTATAGGTATATTTTCCCTCATTCGTAAACGGTAGAACATGAGTACCTTTTTCTACTGAATATATTATGACATAGTCATACTCATCAAGAATAGTTAGTCAAAAAAGTTAAGTACTCAACTTTTTTGACTATGTAGAATAAATCATTTATAAAATAGTGTTGATAAGATAATCATGCTGGGAGATTATGTGAGTGACTGTCCATATCCACAGCGTACTATGGAACAAGTTTGGCATTTAAAGAAACACTTTCAGACATGGTTAATCAAAGGAAATCGTGAAGATTATCAGATCATGCATAGTAAGGGAAAATCAGATTTCTGGACCAAGAATTCTTCGACAGGCTCATTATTATATACATATCAAAATTTATCTAAGCAAGATATTAAATTATTTGAAAAATTGAATGATTCGGAAATGGTAGATTTAGGAGATGGAAAACAGGTTTTTGTATGTCATGGAACGCCTGAGTCAAACCGAATAGGGATATTTCCAGATACATCGGATGTAAAAAGTTACATTTCTGATTGTTGTACGCAAATTATGCTTTGTGCACATATGCACCGACAATTTGTATATCCGTATAAAGATAAAATATTAATAACCCCGGGTTCGATCGGTTTAACATTAGGATCGAATGGAAAATTACAATATGCAATATTAGAATGGACAAAAGAGGAAATGAATATTCAACTGAAGAATAAAGCATATGATATACAACAAATAATATGCGACTTTGAAAGCAGCGGGTTAGATGAGATGGCACCGATATATTCAAAAACAATCAAGGATGAATTGTCGTCAGGATATCCGTATATGCCATGTACGTTAGAAAAAGCGAAGGCATTAGAGAGACAACATAATCATAAGGGGGATGTTCAGAATATATCGGAGATGTATTGGGAAGAAGCGTATGATATTATTGTAGAAGAATATTGTAGGGGGAACAATAATCAATTCAATGGAGAAAAGATATAAAGTCTGAAATGAAAGAAGGAAGGCTATTATGGCGAAAAACAATGAGAATGCTGCAAAAATACTAGATTATTGGTTTGCATTAGATTTTTTATCGCAAGACAAATATCCAGATTATGTGGAAATAAGAAATAAAATAAAAAGGCATAAAGAAGATTGGGCTAAAGGAAAATCTAAATACAAAACCATAGAGACATTTATACGGTTAGAGAAAAAGGATATTGCAACAAGGCAACTTTATGATGAAATTTATGAAGAAGCCAAATCTTGTGGAATGAAAAAGTGGGGGAATCTTACGGTATATATAGGCAGGGTAAAGAGGGAAAAGTGTATTGAGTGCATATCAAATATATTATCACTTCCTTCAGAAGCTGATAATAGGGTGGAAAAGAGTTCGGAACGTATTGCTTGGGCAAGTCTCCAGCTTTCACCGGAAGGAAAATATATTGAACATTCGTTATCACTTTCAACTATTTTATGGGCATTAGATGAAATAAAAGTTTCGAAGGAAAAGCTTTCAGAAGCCTTAGATAATCAAGAATATACGTTAGCAGTAGAAACATTAGAAAACAGATTTTTTGATAAAGATAAAAGAGCAGAAGTAGAAAGTGAGAAAAAATTAGATACAAATAAAGTTAATATAGCATCAGATGGAAAGATAGAAGAGATTCAGAGATTTGATATTACAGCAGTTACTTTAAAAACGTTACAAGAATTATTCAAAGAAATTGAAAGAAGATATATCAAAGACAATATTGAAAATACTGTTGATGAAAATGATAATTATGAGGAAATATATGGAATAAGCTTTCAATTGTTTAAAGATGAGGAGACAAAATACAAGAGGAAAGCAGATAATTATTTGGGGTTAGAACAAAGCTATTTTTCGAATGACATAAAGATGGTGTTGGATTTAGCTAGGAATGATGAGCTTTCAAAAGATAAGTATTTGGGAGAAGATATACAAGAATACATAACAACATTAGTGAATTCAAAGAAAAATGAAACACGAAGACTAGATATGGTGAGACCTGATAATGGGAATTTGGTAAAATTTAAAAGTAATCTTTCTGAATTATTAAGAATTCAAAATGCACCTTTGGGAAAGTGGCCATCTAGATTTATGCCGGCTTTCATGCAGCAAATGGCAATTAATTTGGCTATTGGAAAGGGAACATCACAGCTTTTTGATGTTAATGGAAAAATTTTTTCTGTTAATGGACCGCCAGGAACAGGAAAAACTACATTGCTTAAGGAAATAGTAGTAAATAATATTATTGAAAGAGCTTGTCTATTAGCAGAGTATGATAATCCAGATGATGCGTTTGTTCAATGTGATTTTATTCATGGCGATAAGGAGGAAAATGCATATTCAAAATATACAAGACACTGGCATCGTCTAAAAAACGATGAAATAAATAATTATAGTATACTCGTAACATCGTGTAATAATGCTGCTGTCGAAAACATTTCAAAAGAATTACCAAAAGGGGTTGTGGGGGATTTAAAAGCCTTAGAGAATGATTCTGTAGAATTGCGAAATGAGTTGGATTCTGTTGCAAAATTATTCGACCCTAAACAATCGGATATTAAAGAAAAAACATATCAAGAAGAGGTATATTCGGATATATATTTTACGAGATATGCTCAAACATTATTAGAAACAGAGGATGTATGGGGGTTGGTAGCTGCACCACTTGGAAAAAAATCAAATCTCAGTGATTTTTATAAAAAAGTTCTATATCCTCTATCCAGAGATTTTTATACAAAGAGAGAGACAGCTGAAGAGAGAGTGGCAAAATATAAAAAAGCAAAAGCGGATTTTTTCAACCAATTAGAAGTTGTCAAAGAGCAGCAAAAGAGGCTATCAGATTTAGGTGATTTGTTCGATTCCCTAGTTGAGGCAGAGCATGATAAGGAAGAAGCGAAAGAACAGGTTAGAATATGGAAATTACGATGCGAGGAATTACGTGCTTCTTCGGAAAAAGATATATTAAAATTAACGCAACAGCTTTCTTTTGCAACTGAAAAAGTGGAAACATGTGAAGATATATTAGGGGAAATTCGGCAGAATATTGAAGACAAGCAAGAAAAGAAAAAGAAAACACATGATTTAATTAAACAGTTGTTGGAAGAAGAATTTTCTAAAAGAAATTCAGTGGGGATATTTACAAAATTATTTAATAAAGAGAAATATAATGCAGCAATGCAATTGGCAGATGAGTATAAAAAAGATGCTGATAAACAAAGAAAAATTGAGCTTGAATTGGAACAAGATCTTGAACAGTTGAAGAAAAATGAACAGCAGAAGGAAGAGATAGTTGCTATAGCTAGAAAAGAAGTAGACGAATTAGAACAAAAAATTGATAACATAAAGGAACCGATGAGAGTTGCTGAAAAAAATAAAAGTGATGCAGAAATAGAAAGTCAAAGGACAGAACAGCAGTATCAGAATCAGAAAATGAAAATAGAAACAAAACGAGCAATTCTTTCGAAAGCATCAGATGTAGATGAAATGGTTATCTTAGATGAGAAATTTATGCGGGATTTATTATCAGATGATATAGATGTAGCAACTAAGGCTCAAGTGGATAATCCGTGGTTCACGCAACGCTATAATCGTGAAAGAGAAAAATTATTTGCATTGGCGATGCGAATGAATAAAGAATTTGTGATTTCATCAAAGAAATGTAGAGATAATTTTAATACGTTATCACAGTATTGGGGGTTCAAAGAAGGTGATGAAAAGGAAAAAATAATATTTCATAAAGAAGATAGAGAGAACATGGTTGCATCTTTGTTTCAAACTCTTTTTTTACTTGTTCCAGTCATGTCTTCTACATTTGCTTCTATAGGAACTTTATTAAAGGATGTAAAAAAACCAGGTAAAATTGGTTTACTGATAGTAGATGAAGCAGGACAGGCACAACCACAGATGGCAATAGGAGCATTGTATAGAAGTCGAAAAGCTATTATTGTTGGAGATCCAAAACAAGTAGAGCCGGTAGTAACGGATGATTTGCTGCTATTGAAGCATGCCTATAATAATATGCTCATCAAGCCGTATAAAAGCAAGACAATTTCGGTACAGAGTTTTGCAGATAGGCTTAATTTATTTGGAACATATTTAGATAATGGATCAGATTATCCAGAATGGATTGGGTGTCCATTGCTTGTACATAGAAGATGTATATCACCTATGTATGAGATTTCTAATCAATTGTCGTATAATGGTATAATGAAGCAACAAACACGTCCACCAAAGAAGGAAGTAGCTAAAAAATTTATATATGATAAATCACAATGGATAAACATTGAGGGAAAAGAAAAAGGAAATAAAAATCATTATGTAGAAGAACAAGCAAAGAAAGTATGTGAAATGCTAGAAGTTGCTTTTGAAAAAGATCCAGAACCCAGTCTCTACATAATTAGTCCGTTTACTACAGTGATTTCTGGAATAAAGTCCTACATTAAATCGTACTGTAAGTATAATCCTAATACAAAGATAAATGAGGAGTATATGCTAGACTATGATCAAAAGAGGATAGGAACTGTCCATACCTTCCAGGGAAAGGAAGCGAACGAGGTTATTTTCTTATTAGGCTGTGACAATTCCCGGGAAGCAGAAGGTGCCATAAAATGGGTAAATAAAAATATCGTGAATGTTGCTGCAACGAGAGCTAAGTTCAGGTTATATGTTATAGGAGATGAAGCTGCTTGGAATAAATCTCCATGTGTAAGTGAAGCAAAAAGAATAATGGACATCTATGCAATTAAAGAGATTAAAAATATAATTGAAAAGGGATTGCCGGAAGAGGAAAAAAAGAAAGCCTTATTAAATGCTTCTAATGCTTTACCATCCGTTACTCAGTTTATGACAATCAAAACAGAGGGAAAGGAAAGAATTTTAGATTATAGGTTTGATACGACTAATTTAATCCAAGGATTGACCAAAGAATTTATAAAAAATGATTTATCAAAAGAACAGCTCGAAAAATTTGGATTCAAATCAATGAAAGATTTGGAAATGTTATCTCAGAGCGTAAGAGCTAATGTTGTGTTGGGAATGAAATTATTTTATCTTCTTGAGCCGGTTTATAAAATCAATCATGATATGGATGCTTCTTGTTGTGCGATACTATTCTGTAAAGCAATGGAATTGCAAATGAAAGATTGCTTTATAAAAGGACTAAAAAAGGTATTGCCGGAATTTGAAATAAAAGGATTCGGAAAAGGACGCACAAAAGTGACACTGAAAGATGCAGAAAATAAAGAATTAACCTTAGGTACTTTTGTCACGATTATTCGAAGTAATCGAGAAACTCTTGGTCAACATATGCAGACTATAGGAAATACAGATTATGATCAAGTATGGTGGAGACTATTTGATGAGAGACTTAGTGAGTGTACAATCAGAAGAAATAAATGTTGCCATTCAGGGGTGTTTAATTGGAAGGAATTGTCATATTTACTATATGATATGTTCAAAAAGCATGAAAAGAAGAATATCGGTGGAGTGATATTTGAGAGCAGGGTTGGAACTAAGTTATAGCTGAATAATGTTAGGGTTAAGGGGCGAAGGTAAAAACAAAGGCGTTAGCAGATTTTATAGAAGTTAAGGAAGAAGTCGCAGTGATTGCCAAAATCATTGCGGAGCTGGAGTAGAATTAATAGATAGGTTATAAAAAGAGAAGCCACCTGTCCGGACTAACGGAGCCACCCCATTTTGTTTATTAAGTTACTTTGCCATTGCTGGATCCAGTCCATATACTTCTCT
>OIZU01001005.1_pt1 | contig 17679 bp, 16 predicted proteins | sample 1588661 | NCBI WGS metagenome assembly OIZU01 (sample SAMN03283257) | human gut metagenome | biome: human-associated habitat; material: feces | host: Homo sapiens | place: USA | collected 2013 | reverse complement strand
CGAGCTGTTTTTGGGCCTCTACTGATGCGATAGACATGGCTACCAGTGTAGAACACCGCCGTCTCTTCGTTAGTCACCCCGTTGTCTATTTAGAAGTGCAACATCCTTGTTGTTCGGTTAATGATAGCAGTTCGTCGGCGAATGCCTCGGCCGGGGTGCGGTAGCCGAGCACGCGCATGGGACGGTCGTCGGTCTCGTCCACGATGGCCTGTATCTCGTCGGCCATGGACGGGTCGATGCGCGTGCGCTTGGGCAGGTAGCGGCGGATCGCGCCGTTGCGGTTCTCGTTGCCGCCGCGCCGGCACGACGGGTACGGGTCGGCGAAGTAGGTGGCCATGCCGAGCCGTTCGCGCAGTTCCGCGTGGCAGGCGAACTCGGCGCCGTTGTCGTGCGTGACGCCGGTCCCGGCGCGGCGGCGTCCGGCCTTCCGGTGCGCGGGGCCGGCGATGTGGCACCGGCCGGTCCACGGCCCCGTCTTGAGACGCTCCGGCCGGTACGGCCGGTAGGATTCGTTCTCGTTGGACGGGAACCATGTGTTGCGTTTGATTCCGCGGCTGACCGTGGAGGCGCGTCTGCCGATCAGGCCGGCGATCCGCCGTATGCTCGTCCCGTTGCCGATCTCTATCCGGATGATCTGCCGTTCCTCTTCCGACAGGTGCGAATACACTTGACCCAAGGCGCGACACCCCTTCACTGGTTATCTGGACAATCTCCAATCTAAAGGGGGTTGCACTTTCATCTAGACAACGGGTGCCAATTTTCATTGGCATCCATATGATACGATTAACTTATCAGATGTCTGATGTCTCGATATCGAGACGTACGACAACCCATCACAAGACCGAGGCGACGAGCATGGCACCATGGCAGACAACGGATTTCCCACACGGCGCGGGCACCGTCATCGCCGAATTCTCCGTACGTGCGGACGGGCCGATCTGGCGGGCGCAGGTCCCCGCCACCGCCGACGGAATTCCCACTGCCGCCCCATACCTTTGCCTGGCCGTGCGTGACGGGCACCTCACGCTGACGGCGCGGTCCCTGTCCCCGGACCCGGCCGACCCAAATGCGCAGTCCCACGTCAGCCTCGATATCGAAGACGCCTTCGGCCTCGATCCTGGAACGATACACGAGGCCGCATTGACCTTCGGCGCGTTCGGCACGCGCATCTACCTGGACGGATACCAATGCTTTGCCTGCGCCGGCAATCTCAATCCCTCACGGGTCCACCCATCGGGCGCATTCGACCTCGGCTCACCCAATGCCATTGCCTGCAATGCGTTCCTCGTCGACCCCGTGGATTGGGACGCCGTCCGCATCGCCGAGCATGCCGCGGCGGCCAAGCCGGATATCGTCTTCGCCTCGGACCGGCTCTCCCCCAGGGATACCGATCGCATCGCCCTGGCGGATGCGGGCAGCGTCCATGCGAGATTCCGCCTGCGCGGCCGCGGACAGCATGGCACGATCCTCGCGGCCGGCGTCGATGGAAGCGAGCGCATGACCGTCGCCATCGGCGCCGGAGGACTGACGCTGGCCATGCGGGACGAATCCGGAGCGGGCATCGCATGCCACGCGCCGGGCCATTGGGATGACGGAGGCTGGCACGATCTGGCCATCCGCTCCTCGCGCGGCGCCGTTGACCTCTTTATGGACGGCGTCAGCGTGCTGCACCAGCCGGGCCAGATGTGGTTCGCGGATCTGGCCGGTCCACGCCACGGCCGAAAAGGCATCGACGCTTTCACCGTGGGGCGCAATATCGCCGGGGTGCGGCTCATGGGCGAGGTCAGCCGTGGAGGCCTGTACGTCCACGCGCTTACCGACGGGCAGATCGCACGGCTCGCTCACACTCCCCCGATGGTCACCACAGCGCTGTTCGACGCGGGATACGCCGGGTCGGCCAGCTATCGCATACCCTCGCTGATCCGCACCGTCCGCGGCACGCTGATCGCCGGGGCCGACCAGCGAACGGCGATCAGCAACGACGCCCCCAACCACATCAACTTCGTCATCCGCAGGTCAACCGACGGCGGGCGCAACTGGATGCCGATGCAGACGGTCATCGACATGCCCGGACGCGAGGACGGGCTGGACGGGGCCAGCGCGATCGACTCCTGCTCCGTAGTGGACCGGAGCATCGGACGCATCACAGTATTGATCGATCTCAATCCCGGAGGCATCGGCCTGACCAACTGCGAGCGCGGCATCGGCGTGAACCGCGACGGCGTTCTGCGGCTGCGGGACGCTCAGGGCAATGAGACCACGCTGGACGCCGTGGCCGACGCCGGCGACGTGTGGCGAAGTCCCATGCATGCCGACCCGTCGCAACGCTGGCATGCGGTTCCCACCTGCTACATCGCGCAGATCCATTCCGACGACGACGGCGAGACCTGGTCACCGCCATTCCTCATTGACGCAATGGTCAAAGAGGAATGGATGCATTTCATGGGCGTATGCCCGGGAACCGGCATCCAGCTGGACAAGGGGCCATATGCCGGTCGTCTGCTCATGCCGTTCTATTGCAGCGGGCAGAGCCGCACCCACTATTCCGGCGGAGCGCTGATCAGCGACGACGGAGGCGAAACCTGGCGATGCGGACGCATGATCAACGAGGGGCGCGAGATCAACGGGACCGTCGTCGATCCAGCCACCATGCGCGACGACGACGCAACGACCAGTGAAACGACGTTCGTACAGCGCGCGGACGGCGACGTAGTGGCGTTTTTCCGCAACCAGCACGCCAGCGGACGCGTGGGCAAGGCGGTCAGCCACGATGGCGGCGATACCTGGGACGAGCTTGAGTTCGATCCCGCCTTGCCGGAGATCTTCAGCCAGCCGAACGCCCTTGCGGTGCCGCAGCTTGGCACTGACGCGGTGCTGTTCGCCAACGCCAGCCAGATGATGCCATACCGGGGACGGGGCATGGTGCGACTGAGCGAGGACGGCGGACGGACCTGGACGGGCAGCCTGTGCGTGCACCCCCATCATCATGTCTATCAATGCATGGCAATATGTGAAACGACGCACGACGTAGAATGTGAAGGTTCACAATTGGGACTATTGTGGGAAATAGAGACGACGGGGGTTTACATTACGCATATCCCACTTGCATGGTTTTCACATGGCCACGATAAGGGCGTCGCGGCCAACCATACGGACGACAAGGAGTCATCATGAACGGCACAGCAGACCGAGCCACGGCGGGCTCACGCGCAACGGATACGGAACCCGACGCGCCGCAAGGCCAATACAGTACGCAGGAGCTGGCCGCGCTGGCGCGCCTGTCCCTGGGCAACTGGTCGACCACGCAGGTCTCTTCCCGCAGCCGATGCGACGAGACGATGGACGCGATCAAGTCGTACATACTGCGCGAACGTCTGCAACCGGGCGACGTGCTGCCCACCGAAACGCAGCTGTGCGACACCATCGGGGCGTCCCGGTCGTCGGTGCGCGAGGCCGTGCGCAAGCTCGAGGCGCTGAACATCGTCAAGGTGGAGCACGGCAAGGGCACCTTCGTCGGTTCCCTGTCGCTGGACCCTATGGTGGAAACGCTCGCCTTCCGGTCGATGGCGTCGGTCGGCAAGAATTTCACCGACCTGCAGGACGTGGTCGAACTGCGGCGCTTCCTCGACCTGGGATGCGCCGAGGAGGTCTGCGCGTCCCTGGCGGGAACCGAGCAGCCGCGCCTGACGGAACTTGCCGAGCGCATGAGCGCCGAAGCCAAGGAAGGCAAGACGTTCACCGGGCTCGACATCGAATTTCACAGGGGAATTCTCGATTCGCTCAACAACACCGTGGCCAAGCAGATGGTCCGCTCCCTGTGGCTCGTGCACATGGCCGTGCTCCCCCAGCTCGGACTGGCGGCTTCCAGCGAACTTGACCGTACCGCCGACGCCCATCACCGCATGCTCAACGCGGCGCTGGCCGGCAATGTGGACGACTACCGCGAGGCCGTGTTCGACCATTACGAGCCGATCGAATCGATTCTCAAGCGTCGCATCGTCCAGGAGCAGTAAACCCGAAACCGCGGGCCGATTGGCGCGGGCAATCCAGTCGGCCCGACCGACATGCGACACGCCCCTTCAAAAAGTAAAATGCCGAAAACAACGAAATCCTGATTCCTTATGCTCAACGCCACGTTTCCATGCTCCAAAACGTGGCTTTTGGCATGATAAATGCAGGATTCGTTGTTTTCGGCATGTCAAACGCACCGCGTCGGCCGTCGGGGAAACGGATGGCCAACGCGGCGGGAGCGGGCCGAACCCGTTACACGATCCGACGGCCCGCACACCACACCGCGGTCACGGTGAGCGTGCCGGGATTGGTGAGCAGCAGGTCGGCGGCGTAGCCGGGGGCCACCAGGCCCAGCGGCGCGCCGGTTACGGGGTTCGGCCGATCAAGGCCGAGCGCATGCGCCGGGGTGAGCGTGGCGGCTTCGAGCGCGTCGGTCAGGCCCATGCCGAGCTCGCGCACGGCGCGCTGCACCGCCACTTCGAGGATCAGCGTCGAGCCGGCGATCGCGCCGTTCGACACCAGCCGGGCGTGGCCGCCCACCACGTTGACGTCCAGCGCGCCCAGTTTGTAGGCGCCGTCCGCACAACCGGTGGCGGCCATCGCGTCGGTGACGAACGCAATGCGATGCGGCGCGAAACCCAGTGCCAGGCGAAGCGCGGGATTGGCCACGTGGAAGCCGTCGTTGATCAGCTCGATCGTGACGCGCGGATCCTCGACCGCGGCCGGAATCGGGCCGGGCTCGCGGTGGTGGATGCCGTTCATCGCGTTGAACATGTGCGTCATGATGCCCGCGCCGGCGTCGATCGCCCGGCGTGCGACGTCATAGTCGGCGTCACAGTGTCCCACGGCGGGGACCACGCCGGCCGCGGCGAAGCGCCGGATCGCGTCCATGCCGCATTCGCGCTCGGGGGCGATGGTGATCTGCCTTAGCGTGCCGTCGGCGGCCTCAAGCAGACGCTCCACGCGCTCCGGGGTCGGATCGCACAGGCAGTTCGGGTCATGCGCCCCCTTGCGGGCCAACGCCAGGAACGGCCCCTCCAGATGCGAGCCGAGCACGTCGGGCCGCGTTGCCATCACGGACCTGACGCATTCGAGGTTCCGCGCCATCACATCCAGCGGATTGGTGATCAGTGAGAGCACCTGGCGGGTGGTGCCGTGCAGCATGTGGTACGCGCGCGCCACGGCGATGCCCTCGGCACCGTCGTCGAACGAACGCTCCCAGGCGCCATGCGCATGGATGTCCACGTAGCCGGGCGTCACGAGCATGCCGCCGGCATCGACCTCGGCGACCTGGTCCCCGCCGCTGAGATGGGCGATGCGGGTTTCAAGGTCAGCGTCGCTCGTGCCCACGGCGTCGATTACGCCGTCCGTCACGCTCACCCATGCGTTGAGCTGCACGCCACGCGCATCGGCCTTGACTGCATTGCGAATGACGAAGGTTCCCGCCCTGGCGGCGAGCGCATCCGCGACCATCGTCGCCTGATAGCGTTTTTGCATCTGCGTTTCCTCAGATCTTCTGCCAGGCGGGCTTGTGCTCGTAGGAATACCGGTAGTAGTCCTTGCCGCGCAGTTTCGAGGCGGCCGCCTCGTCCACGATGATCGTAGCGTGCGGGTGCAGCTGCAGGGCGGATGCCGGGCAGTACGAGCTCACGCCGCCCTCCACGGTCTCCGCGACCGCCTCGGCCTTGCCCGCGCCGAACGCGAGCAGCACGAGGTGGCGGGCCTTCATGATCGTGCCGATGCCCTGCGTGATGCAGTGCGTGGGCACCTGGTTGATGTCGTTGTCGAAGAAGCGCGCGTTGTCGATGCGGGTCCGCTCGGTCAGCGTCTTGACGCGAGTGCCCGAGGCAAGCGACGATCCGGGCTCGTTGAAGCCCACGTGCCCGTCGGTACCGATGCCCAGAATCTGTACGTCGATGCCGCCCGCGGCCTCGATCGCCGCGTCATATGCCGCACCGGCGCCGGCGACCTTGTCGCCGTCCTCCAGCGCGGTGCCGTTCAGCGCGTCGCCCGGCACGTGCACCTTGGCCGGGTCCAGTCCCAGCGGCTCGACCACCGTGCGGTGGATGGTCGCATGGTACGACTCGGGGTGCGTCAGCGGCAGGCCAATGTACTCGTCGAGCGCGAAACCGCGCACCCTGGATACGTCGATTCCCTCGTCCCTGACGATTGTCGCGAGCGCCCGGTACGCCGCCAGCGGGCTCGAGCCCGTGGCCAGTCCCAGCACCGCGTCCGGCTTGGCCTTGATCAGATCGGCCACGCAACGGCCATACAGTTCGCCGGCCTCCTGCTCGGATTTGACGATGATCACTTCAGCCATGGCAATTCCTTTCGTATGAGCCTATTGGCGTTGCGCCGCACGAACGCCGCCACGCGCTTGCATGCGGGCGGGCATTCGCGCAACGCATATGGTTGTGCGGCAATCAGGCCTCAGTGGAGGCGGAAACCTCTTCGGGGGTGCGTTCCAGCTTCATGCCGCACTCCTCGAGCACGGTGGCGATGCGTTTCACATTCTCGCCCTTGAGCGGCAGCACCGGATCAGGCATCTGGTTGGTGTCGAACACGCCCAGCAGCGCCATTGCGGTCTTGAAGGCGCCCACTCCGGAGCCGAAGCCCGCCACGCCCTGCGGCACGGTGACGATGCGCATCAGCGCGGCCAGCCAGTCCTGCTCCTTCCTGACCGTGGCCCAGTCGCCGGCTTCGGCGGCCTTCCACATGCGTACGTAGCCGGTGGCCTCCACGTTGGCCAGGCCCGGCACGGAGCCGTCGGCGCCGGCCATGTAGGCACCGTCGACCACAACCTCCTGGCCCGTCAGCAGCGTGAGCGGATGGCCGGCCTTGGCGTTGTCGTCCACGAGGAAGCGGAAGGCCACGTCGTCGTTCGAGGAGTCCTTGACGCCTGCGAGCACGCCGTCCCTGCCCAGCTTGACCAGCAGGTCGCCCGGCAGCTTGGTATGCACGCACACAGGGATGTCGTAGGCGAACAGCGGCAGGTCCGGCACGGCGGCGTGAATCAGGCGGAAGTGGCGCTCCACCTCGGCCATGCCGCCCAGGGCATAGAACGGGCACGTGGCCACGATGGCGGACGCGCCGAGCTCCTTGGCCTCCTTCGCATGCTCGATCACGCGGTTGGTTTCGGTGTCGATGCAGCCGACGAACACCGGCACGCGGCCGTCCACGACCTGAATCACGGTCTGGATGATCTCGCGGCGACGCGCATCGGTGCTGAACGCCACCTCGCCGGACGAGCCGAGCGTGAACAGGCCGTCGACGCCGGCGTCGATCATGCGGTTGATCGAGCGGGCAAAGCTGGCCTTGTCCACTTCGCCGGAAGCGGTGAGCGGGGTGACGACGGGGGGAATGACCCCGCGGAATTGGGTTGCCATGAAGATGTGCCCCTTCTTTGAGGATTGTCTTTGAGGATTAAAAATGGACTGCTGAAATTATTCGGCGTTGGAATCGGGCGAACGCGATTTCAACGCGAGGAAGGCCTCACGCGCATTCGGCCGCGGTGGGATGCAGCAGCGAGGGCGCCGCGTCCATGAGGATCCTGGTGTACCCGTCCTGCGGGTTGCGCATCACGTCCATCGTCTTGCCGCGTTCCACGACGGTGCCGTGGTTCATGACCATCACCTCGTCGGAGATGTAGCGGACGGTTTGGATGTCGTGGCTGATGAACACCATCGACAGGCCGAGCGTCCTCTTGAGGTCCGAGAGCAGGTTGAGGATCTGTGCGCGCACCGAGACGTCCAGCGCGGAGGTGGGCTCGTCGGCGATGATCGCGTCCGGCTTGAGCGACAGGGCGCGGGCGATGGCGACACGCTGGCGCTGCCCGCCGGACAGCTGCCCGGGCAGGGCGCCCAGCACCGAGGTGGGCAGGCCGACCATGCGGATCAGCTCGTGGGCGCGCCTGTCGCGCTCCTCCTTGGAACCGAGCTTGTGGACCACCAGCGGGTCGAGCAGCTGGTCGATGACGCTCATGCGGGCGTTCAGCGCAGTCGCCGGGTCCTGGAAGACTACGGAGACCACGCGGCCGATGTCCATGCGCTCCTTGGCGGTGCGGTGGGTGACGTCCTGGCCCTTGAACAGCACCTTGCCGCTGGTGGCCTGCTGCAGGCCGCACATCACGTTGGCCGTAGTGGACTTGCCGCAGCCGGACTCGCCGACGATGCCGATGGTCTGGCCGGGCATGAGCTTCAGGTTCACCTTGTTGACCGCGGTGATCCTGTTCTTGTGGAACAGCCCCGATCCGGCGCGGGTGGTGAACACCACCTCGACGTCCCTGAGCTCGATAATCGGAACGTTGGGATCCTTCCTGGGGGTTTCGGCGGCGTGGCTCATCGGGCACCTCCTTCCTGGGTGGAAACTGTCGCCGCGGCGGGCGTGACGTCGGCATCGGCCGGCAGGGCGGCGTAATAGTGATGCGTGCCGGGCACCCGTTCGAAGATCGGGCGCGTGTTGAGGCCAACGTCCGGGTGGCTGGAGCGGGGAGCGAAGCGATCGCCCTTGGGGAAGTCGGCCGGGGACGGCACGGTTCCGGGCACCTGGTGCAGGCGCTTGGCCCCTGCCTCGATCGAGGTGACCGAGCCGAGCAGGCCGCGGGTGTACTCGTGGCGGGGATCGGTGAGGATCTCCTTGGTGGAGCCCTGCTCGACCACCTGGCCGGCGTACATCACGGTGATGGAATGCGCCACCTTGGCCACGAGGGCGAGATCGTGCGAGACGAAGATCATCGCGAAGCCGAGCTTTTCGCGCAGTTCGTTGAGCAGGTCGATGACCTGCTTCTGCACCGTGACGTCGAGCGCGGTGGTCGGTTCGTCGGCGATGATGAGCTTGGGGTCGCGGGTCAGGGCCATGGCGATGAGCACGCGCTGGCGCTGGCCGCCGGAGAGCTCGTGCGGGTAGGATTCCAGCGTGCGCTTGGGATCGAGGCCCACGAGCTCGAGCAGTTCCTCGGCGGAGCGGGTGCCGCCGCGGGAGGTGAGCTGCTTCATCTGCGACTTGATCAGCATCGAGGGGTTGAGCGAGGAGAGAGCGTCCTGGTAGACCATGGCGATTTCGTGGCCGCGCAGGGCGTTGTGTTCCTTAGGACTCATGCCGACGAGGTTCCTGCCGCCGAAGAGAATTTCGCCGCTGATCTCGGCCTTCGGGTCCAGCAGGCCCATGATGGCCAGCGAGGTGATCGACTTGCCGCAGCCGGACTCACCGACCAGGCCCATCGTCTCGCCCGGGCGCACCGCGAAGCTCACGTGGTCCACCACGTTCACGTCGCCGTGGCGCGGGAACTTGATGCACAGGTTCTTGACCTCGATGACCGGGGCGGCCGTGCTCGTCGGCTCGAACCGGTCGGTGCGCTTAAGTTCGGCCTCCTTGAGTGCGGCGAGGGAATCGGCCAGGGATTCGGCCTGCTCCCTGTAGGCGGCGACTGGGTCGGTCAGGAGGCGATCCTCCCTGCGCTCGGCCTCGGCGTCGGCGGCGGACTTGGTCACCGGGGCCGTCGGGGCGGCCACCATGGCGTCGGTGATGCCCTCGGACAGGATGTTGAGGCACAGCACGGTGATCATGATCGCCAGACCCGGGAACATGGCCTGCCACCAGTAGCCGAAGATCACGCCGGCCTTGGCGGAGGACAGGATGTTGCCCCAGGTCGGGGTGGGCTCGGGAATGCCCGCGTTGATGAAGGACAGCGACGCCTCGAACACGATCGCGTCGGCGACGGACAGGGTGGTGAACACCATGACCGGGGCGGCGATGTTGCGGGTGACGTGCTTGAAGAGGATCCACGGGGCGCGGGCGCCGGAGACGATGACCGCGCGCACGTAGTCCTTGCCGTACTCGCTGATGATGTTCGCCCTGACGATGCGGGCGATCTGCGGCACGTAGAGCACGCCGATCGAGATGATGATGCCGATCATCGACTGGCCGAGGATCGAGACGAACACGGCGGCGAGCGCGATGCCGGGCACGGACATGAACACGTCGATGACGCGCATGATGAGCTCGGAGATCCACGTGCGGGTCACGGCGGCAAGCGCGCCGATCAGCGAGCCGACGATGAGCGCGAAGACGATCGAGCTCAGGCCGATGACCAGCGAGTAGCGGGCACCGTAGAGCACGCGGGAGAGCACGTCGCGACCGAGATTGTCGGTGCCGAACCAGTGTTCGCCGGTGGGCGCCTGGTAGCTCATCGTGATCTCGAGCGGATCGTGCGGGGAAAGGACGGGTGCGAAGACGGCGCAGACGATGAGCAGCGCGATCACCACGAAGGAGATCTTGCTTCCCACGGTCATCTTGCTGAAGCGATTGAATTTGACGCCGGGCCTGCTTGCGGCCTCGGCCGCCTTGTTCTTGCCGAATAGCATCGTCACACCGTCCTGATTCGCGGGTTGATCAGCACATAGAGCAGATCAACGATGATGTTGATGATGATGAACGCGAGGGCCACGACGAGCACCACGCCCTGGACGAGCATCGGCTGGTTGCCGTTGATGCCGTCGAACATCGCGGTGCCCATGCCGGGCAGGGCGAAGATGACCTCGATGACGATCGCGCCGCCCATCAGGTAGCCGATCTTCATGCCGAGGGTGGTGACTGGGGTGATCAGCGCGTTGCGGAACACGTTGCGCGAGACGACCACGCTCTTGGGCACGCCCGCGCCGATGGCGGTGCGCACGTAGTCCTTGTCGAGCTCCTCGACCATCGAGGTGCGGATGATGCGGGTCAGCTGGCCGGCCACGGGCAGGCCGAGGGCGAAGGACGGCATGGCCATGCGGGCCAGGTACGCGCCGGGGTCCTGCGTGAACGGGACGAGGTCGCCGGAGCCGGGGAGCCACGCCATCTTGATCTGCAGCACGTAGATCAGCAGCACACCGAGCCAGAAGGACGGGGTGGCGATGGCGATGATCGAAACCACGCGGATGATCTGGTCGACCCAGGTGTCGCGGTACAGGGCGGCGAGCACGCCGAACACGATGGCGAACACGATGGCGATGATCAGGCCGATGAAGGTCAGCTGCAGCGTGACGGGGAACGCCTGGGCCACGCGGGCCGCGACGGAATCCTTGTTGACGCCGTACACGCCCATGTCGCCGCGGAACAAGCCGACGATGTAGTTGAAGAACTGCTGCCACCACGGCAGGTCATACCCCATCTCGTGGCGGAAGGCGGCCAGCGCCTCGGGGGTGGAGTTCTCGCCAAGCGCCGCGACGGCGGGATCGTACTGGGAGAAGGACATCAGGAAGAACACCAAAAAGGTGACCCCGAGTGCCATGAACGGCAAGGCGATCAGACGCCTGCCCAACAGTCGTAACAGATTGCTCACTGTAAAAGCTCCTATGCGTGCGCCATCGGCAGTTCAGATGCGCCGCGGGCGGGGCCGGGGCATCCGCACGTTCGCGGGACGCCCCGGTTGCCTTGCCGCCCGTTCGGTTCAGCCGGTGATGGCATATGTGGATTGCGTCAGTTCAGCTTGGCCTTGACCAGGTTGATGCCGGTGGAGCCAATGGCCTCCCAAGAGGAGAACGCGCCCTTCCTGACGGCCGTGGTTGTCTTGCGATGGAACAGCGGGTAGAGCGGCAGCTCTTCGGAGAGCAGGTCGAAGCACTGGTTCCAGTACTTCTGTCGTTCGGAATCGGAAGAAGCGGCAGTGGCCTTGTCCATCAGCTCATGTAGCTGGTTGTAGCCGTCAGAGCCCTTCCAGAAGGAGCGCTGCTTGGTCCAGGCGTTGTCGCCGTACCACCAGTTCATCAGCAGGTCGGGGTCGTTGCCGAACACAGAGGGATCGCCGGGGGCGAGGACCATCGAGTAGTCAGCGTCGTCCTTGTCCGTGATGGACGGGTACAGCGCGGAGGACTTCATCGACTGGATGTCGACGTTCATGCCGATCTCGGCCAAATCGTTCTTGATCTGCGGTGCGAGCTGGGTGATCCAGGAATGGTCGGTGGTGTACAGCGTGAAGCTGATCGGCGTGGTGACCCCGGCTTCGGCGAGCAGTTCCTTGGCCTTGGCCGTGTCCTTGGTGTAGACGTTCTTCGCCTGGTGGTAGTACTGCGAATCCTTGGGCAGGAAGCTCGTGGCCGCTTCGGCCTGGCCGCTCATCTGGTTGGAGATCAGATTGTCCACGTCGATCGCGTAGAACACGGCCTGGCGCACGCGCTTGTCGTCGAACGGCTTCTTCTTGGTGTTGAACATCAGGAACGGCAGGTTGAAGCCCTGCGCGGTCTTCAGCTCGGAGCCGGACGACTGGAGGGTCTGGAGCGCCTGGGCCGGAACCATTTCCATGATGTCGGTCTTGCCGCCCTGCATGGCGGTGACGCGGGCGGTGTCGTCCACGGTCACGTTCCACACCATGTTCTTGGCCTGGGCCGGGTAGGAGCCGTTGTACAGGTCGTTCCTCTCGAATTTGACCTGCTGGTCGGTGATCTCGGCGTACTTCCACGGGCCGGAGCCGATGGGCTTGTCCTTCAGGTCGGCATCGCTCATGGACGACGGGACTATCTGGATCAACGCCAGTCGCTGCTTGAAGAGCGGGAACGCCTTCTTGAGCTTGAACGTCACTTGGGTGTCGGACTTCGCCTCGACGGAATCGATGAAGTCAAGCATCGAAATGTACAGCGAGCCGGTGGCGGTGGTGCGCTGGTAGGAGCTGACCACGTCATTGGCGGTGACGGCGGTACCGTCGGAGAACTTGGCGCCGTCGCGCAGGGTGACCACGTACTCGGTGTCGGAGACCTTCTCCGGATCGCCCTTGGCAAGAGCGGCATAGGGCTCGTAGGTGCTGTAGTCCAGCGCGTACAGCGGTTCGGTGACGTGCCAGTTCGCGGCCATCGGCAGGGCGCCGGAGGTGGTGGACGGGCTGAAGTCGCGGCTCGCATAGGCAACCTGGGCGGTAATGGTGTCCGCCACGGCAGTTCCGGTCTTCGCGGCGGTCTGGGTGCCGCCACCGCATCCGGACAGCAGCATCAGGCTGGCGACGGCCGCGGCCACGGCGGCCTTGAACTTTCCGTTTCTCTTGATCATGCGATCTCCTCATCATTGAGTGAATTTCGAATCACCGTCCGACAGACGACGCGATCCTTTCCTAATTGCTTCATTGACCGTTCCCCGGCCTGCGTCCGCTTCGGCCTTTCCGCGTTACGGCGGACCATTGCGGTTTGTGCGGGACTCCTGCGGGGAACCACCAACATCGTTGTCGAACCTCCTTAATGGTAAGACGTCTGATGTCTGATTTCAAATCGGCGTGTTGAGGAATTCACTCGTCAAGGCCCCTCCGCGCTGATCTGCCTATACTTCACCAGCCTTGAATATCGGCAATATTTCGGGCTTCGCCGACCGTTATCGTTCCGAAAATGTTTGTTTACCATTCTGCAATAAGACATCTGACGTCTGTTAACATAACGGCAACTTTCGCCGCCGACGAACGCGGCAAACACGGGATATGGCGCCAAACGACAAGACCGCCGTGGTCCGTTCGACGGCATAGTCGAACGGACCACGGCGGCCCATGCCACGGGATGCCACCGCACCGGCATTCCGGCTGCGGCACCGGGCATGCAGCGTCACGGCCGCATGCCGCGAGGCATCACAGCTTCGCGGCGAACCAGCGCGTGATCGTCGTCGGATGCGTGATCGCGGTGCCCACCACGGCGGCCCACGCGCCGCATTCCATCACGCGGTGCAGCTGGTCGGGCGTGTGGATGCGCCCCTCGCACAGCACCGGCATGTCCGGGAACGCCTTGACCATCCGCTCGAGCAGTTCGAAGTCCGGGCCGTCGGTCTTGAGACGCTCACCGGTGTAGCCGGACAGCGTGGTGGAGATGATGTCGGTGCCGGCCTCGACCGCACGCTCGGCGTCGGCGAAACTGCCGCAGTCGGCCATCGTGATCACGCCCTCGTCGTGCAGTGCGTGCACGGTGTCGGCGTAGCTCAGACCGTCCGGGCGAGGCCTGCCGGTGGCGTCGATCGCCACGATGTCGGCGCCCGCGGCCGCGCAGCAACGGGCGTGGCGCAGCGTCGGGGTGATGTAGACGCCCTCGTCGCCCTCCTTCCAGATGCCGATCACCGGCACCTTCACCTGCCCCTTGATGGCAGCGATGTCGGCAAGTCCCTGGCAGCGGATGCCCACCGCGCCACCCTCCACCGCGGCCATGGCCATTTGGGCCATCGTCTCGGGGTGGCGCAGCGGCTCGCCCGGATACGCCTGGCAGCTGACGACAAGCCCGCCCCTGATCTTTTCGATTACCTGATGCATGATGCGCTTCCTTTCCTCATGCCTTGACATTGCTTCATATGGGTGTTGACGATTGCGCGACGAATTGCCGGAGAGCGCCGGCTCGGGGTCCTCCCGAGGGGAGTCCCAGCCCGGCGGCGGATCACGGGCGGCCCTGCGCGACATGCCTGCGCACGGCCACCGCGGCGCCGATCAGCGGAGCGGCGCCGCCCAGTTCGCCCTCCACCAGCGGCGCGGACCTGACCAGCTGCAATGCGGAATCCTCGAATCCCGCGCGCAGGGCGTTCCACCACAGGGGGCCGGCCTTGACCACCGACCCGGAAACGACGATGACGTCCGGGTCGATGAGATTGCCCATGCCGCCGATGCACTCGCCCAGCGCACGGGCGCTGTCCTCGATCACGCCGACGGCCAGGGGCTCCCCAGCGGCCGCGCGCGCCGCAACCTGGGAGCCGTCCGCCACCGGTTCGCCCTCTTCGGCATCGCAACGGGCGTTGTAGAGGTCTTTCAACCCGGTTCCCGACGCGACCGGCTCGATATGCCCTTCGCGGGTGCCGCACGAGCACAGGAATCCGCGGCCCAGGCCGCTCGGCACATGACCGGCGTGCCCGGCCACGCCATGCGCCCCGGAGAACAGCGTGCCGTCCACGACGATCGCGCCCCCGATGCCGGTGCCCACGCCGATCGACAGTACGATGCCATGGCCGCGCCCGGCTCCGTAGCCCGCCTCGCCAAGCCCATGCGCGCCGACGTCACCGACCATGTGCACCGGCAGGTCGGTGACTTTGGCGAAGGCATCGTAGATGCGCTGCCCGCGCCAGCCGGGCAGTATGTCGGTGGCGGACACGATCACGCCGGTTCTGCTGTCGGGCACGCCGGCCGCCGCAATGCCGATGCCGCGGATGACGGCTCCCTCGTCGCGTGCCCGTGCGAGCTGCCGGGAGGCGAAGGCCGTCAGGCGTTCGCGGATGTCGTCTCCGCCGCGGGACGCCTCGGTGGGAATTTCGCACTGCGCCTCGACGCGGGGCTTCCGTCCGCAATCGGCGTGTGCGGAGTTTTCATCCGGCAGCGTCACGAATCCCGAGGCGATTTTGGTGCCGCCGATGTCAAAGGCCAGATACGTCGCCGCACCCGCGGCGACCCCGCTCACGCGCCGGCCCTTCCGGCGAGCACGGCGTCATGGATGCGCGCCAGGTATCCGAGACGCTCCTCGGCCGTCGCATCCTTGGGCACGCACACCTTGGCGCCCAGGTAGGCGAGCGGTTCGCCCTGCTCCCCCGCGGCCTTCACCGCGACCCCGATCGCCGCCGCATCCATCAGCGACGTGGGTTCGTCCGGATTCATCGGCAGATGGCCGTCGATCCAGCCGTAGCCGTACTGGGTTTCCTCCGGGCCGGAGCCGGAGAACATCAGCCCGGCGAGCACGCCTGCCCCGGCCGCGGCCTCGATGTGTTCGACGGCAGTTTGCACCTTGCGTCCCTCCACCACGGATCGTCCCCAATTGACGGTCAGGCCGATGCCTGATTCGCGGCACAGCGCGATTTCGTCCTCAATCGGCAAAAAGCCTTTCTCCGGCTTCCGACCTTCGACGTAGGCGTCGCAGTGCTCGATGACCAGCTTGGCGCCGGACCAGTCCAGCTGCGCGAGGGCCTGCAACGAGGCGGTCATCGCGTCGCGGCTGGCAATGCGCGTGGGCGCCGTGTGGATTTCGACGAACTTGACGTCCTGGCTGCCCCGCCACTGCGCAAAGTCGGCGAGCGCGTCGCGCAGCTGCTTGAAGAACGCCAGAGCGAACCGGCGTCCGTCCTCGTCCGGGCTGGCCAGTCCGAAGTTCGGGTCCTTCCATACGTGCTGCATGGTGCCCGGAATGGCAGTGACCGTATTGTTCTTCCAATGCCTGGGCAGTTGGCCGGCAAGCCAGATGCGGTCGGCGGTTTCGGCAAGGTCCCCCGGGAAGGGGATCTCGGTGCCGTCGATCCAGGGCTGACCGCCCAGCAGATCGTAATAGGCTTCCTGGGCTTCGCGCCCCTGCGGCAATGACGCGTACGCGCCGACGACGAATGATGGCATCGCTTTCCTCCTTGAAATGCCCGATGCGGGTTCGCTGAGCATTTCTATCGTACTATCATCAGACATCTGATGTCTAATCTGTTAAAGGCAGATTACTTCGGCGTGTCTTCTCTCGGCCTGCCGACCTTAGCATCATGCATTCGCTTACTATGCTTGCCCCCCTGGAGGGGAACCAGAAATTATCAACAAATAGTGACATGGGATGCTAACCGCGGCCAGCCGGTGAAATGGCATGCGCTTATACGGTTTCACCGGCTGGCGCCCGCTACGGCGGAGTTTTCGTATGGCCCTGTACGATTTCACCGGCTGACGGGCGCCCAGCCGGAGTTTCCGTATACGGTCATACGATTTCACCGTCTTAGCCGCAGCCAGCCGGTGAAATCGTATGTGGACTCCGTGCGGCAACAAGTCAGCGGGCAAGCGGCACGGCCCCGACAAGCCGCGCAATCCGCTCACTAACGGAACAGCGAGACGCCCCTGCGGGCCATGCAGAATGCGTTGCCAAGCCACGTGTGCTTGGAATTCGGCCACACCGCACCAAGCCTCGGGGCGTTCTGGCTCAGCCAGATGCTGGGCACGCGGCCGTCGGCGCTGCGCGAGCCCAGCAGGTTGAACCCGCTTTTCTCCTGAAGCCAGCCCGGATGCTGCGTGGCGATGGCCAGTCCCTCCTCGAGCGTGAGCGGAATGCGCTCGTCGGAGTCAATGAGCTTGCGGGCCACGTCGGGCTCGCGGTTTGTGTGTACTTGGTACCGGTGCGCGGTTCCACGACGATGTAGAACGGCCCCTCGGGCGGCTCGAAGCCGTCCTGCGGCAAAAAGCTCACGATGTCGCGCGGCGGCATCGTGGCGAAACCGGCCATGCGGTTGATCGACGTACGGGAAATCAGCGATTCGGGCGACACCAGCTCGCGCGTGGGCGCCAGCAGGATGCGCTCGTCAAAATCGGTATGCTCCAGCGCCTCGATCAGCGGACGGGCCAGGGAGCGGAACGCCGCGGCGCTCACATCCGCCACGTCCGGGTACCCCAATGCCACGATGCGGTCCAACTGGCGCTGCGCTTCTACCGACGCCTTCGACATGACTCCCAGTGTAGAGCATCGCGGCGGGGCGGCGCCGTGACGTTCCAGCCGGTTCCGGCGTCCCGTCGCACCGGCGATCCGGCCCAGCATACGGGCACCCGGTTCTTCTTGTTCCGCCCGATTCGTAAGATTGATGGATACGTGTGGCCATTTCGCTACGGCTGCCCGAACGTGAAATCAATCCGTCAAACCCAGAAGGTTGTTATGTCCGAAAAGTTGAAAGTCGGCATTCTCGGCGCCACCGGTATGGTCGGTCAGCGTTTTATCACGCTGCTTGAGAATCACCCGTGGT
>OIZU01001002.1_pt1 | contig 17712 bp, 16 predicted proteins | sample 1588661 | NCBI WGS metagenome assembly OIZU01 (sample SAMN03283257) | human gut metagenome | biome: human-associated habitat; material: feces | host: Homo sapiens | place: USA | collected 2013 | reverse complement strand
TCCGTTTGGTATTACATCAAAAAATGCCCTGTCCGTCCCAGGGCAAATACCAAATACTCAACCGTTTTTCAGTGAGAAGATTTTAAGTCTTTATGTTGATTACCAGCTGATTGGCTACCTTTAAAAAAAAGAAACGCCGCAATGACAATGTTGACCAAAGGAACTAGTTCTAAAAGCACCAACCATCCGCTCTCTCCTATGTCATGAAGCCTCCTGACATCTGCAACAATATTGAAATATATATAAGAAATAAAAATAATCACAAATAAAACTAATATTCCTAAATCATTCCCTGTTTTATCCCACACCATTGCAACTCCATTAAGAAGAATAATAACCATAATTGGCAATATCAGCAACTTCAGCGCCCAATATTCAGATCTGGAAATACGACCGGAAAAACTGACATATTTTCTTAAAAATGAAGTTCCATTCGCATTCTCCATTTTTATAGAAGCATTTTCCTCTATTTCTCTGCGGATTTTATGCATATCGGAAGCAGATACGGAAGACTTCAAAATCTCCTGTACGTCAGACGCATTACACTCTATTCCCAACTCATGGTTCACGATGTCTGCAACTGACTTAGAACTTGTTTTTGTCAATATTGCGGCATCCACAAGTTTATTATATGCATTAATACGGGATAGCCTTTCTTCCGACTGTTCCATAACTTTCATCTTTTTATAAATACAGTTACTATGCTCTTCGCTCTTCCCTTTACATTACTCCCAGCTTCTTCAGCATGGAGATGGCAACGGAATTTCCCTGTTCCGCAGCCAGACGATACCAGCGTATCGCTTCCTGCCTGTTTTTAGCAACCCCATGCCCAAAATAAAAACACGCGCCCAATCTTCTTTGAGCTTCTGCATTTCCTTTTTCGGCTGACAAAAAATACCAGTTTACGGCTTCTCTTTTATTCTTCCCAACTCCGTGTCCGAAAAAATAACAATCGCCCAGCCTCCACTGGGCTTCCGCGTTCCCCTGATCGGCGGCCAGACGGTACCACTTCACCGCCTCCTGCTTGTCCTCCCTGATTCCTTCTCCCCAAAAATAACAGTATCCCAGCCTCCTCTGGGCTTCCGCGTTCCCCTGATCGGCGGCCAAACGGTACCACTTCACCGCCTCCCGCTTGTCTTCTCTGATTCCTTTTCCAACATAATAACAGTATCCCAGCCTCCTCTGGGCTTCCGCGTTCCCCTGCCCGGCAGCCAAACGGTACCACTTCACCGCCTCCCGCTTGTCTTCCCTGATTCCTTTTCCCCAAAAATAAAAGTATCCCAGCCTCCTCTGGGCTTTCGCGTTTCCAAACTCCGCCGATTTTTTGAAACATGAGACAGCTCTCTCCACATCTCCTTTATTCAAATACTGCTCCCCCAAATCCATCAGGCGGGTATGATCCAGTTCTACTGTCTCGTTCTCATGGGCGTATTTTTTTCCATTAAATAGCTGTACAACACTAAAAGCCGTTAAAAAACATACGGAAATGATGATTGCAATCATCCGCCATTTTCTTCCTGCCCACCGTTTTTTCTCTATCTCTATTTCCGGATAATTATTTCCATCCGCAAATATTTGTTTCATGCTTTTTTTAGAACAATGAAAATCTATCAGGAAAAACGAGAACAGCAGAAAGACGATGATGAAAGATAAGTAAGACCACATATTTTCAGAACAGTCCATCAATAAAAAACCTACAGGAATAAATAAGGAAAAATAAACGCCCGCATTTAATATCATACTGTTATACTTGCAGTCTCCTGCCATGTCCGCTGCACGGCTGTCAGGAATACAGGCAGAAGATACACAGAAAACAACAATTCCTATATAGTCTCCCCACGTCAAATGTTCCACTATTCCTTTCCAGCTTTTTATTACTGCAAAATCATACAGGGAAACAGCAATAACCAGTAAGCACAAAGCCAAAGCGGCTTGTACTGTAGAAACTTGAGTTTCCCTTCTTGAAGAGAATAAAGACAGGGGCAGCAGGACGACGGAAGCCGCAAAAGAAAAAATCACCCTGGCGCTCAACCCTCCCAGCGCTCCAACCAAAATACTTAATATTGCATGAAGCATACTCATTAACAATCAATATTTATACCAGCTTTCACCCATTTATCCTGATGATTCCGTTATTTAATATTAATTTTATTATTGAGAATCAAATAATCAATAGCGCCAGCGGCCTCCCTTCTATCCATTATTCCCTGTTTGACGCGCAGGGACAAAACCTTTACCATCTTGTCTGCAAGAACCTTGTCCACCTTTCCCTGTTTTACGGCTTCCTGAAGGCGTGACAGAGATGCGCGAAAGACCTGAGCTTCTTCTTCCCTGGCAATTTTTGACTGGGCTTCATGTTCCGCCTGGTTGATGATTGTCTTGGCTTTGGCGCTTTGACGTTTATCCCAGGCGGCAGCTCCCGCCCTGGCTTTGGCTGAAGGGTCATAAGTGCTGGTAATTAAATCCCCACGATACCTGTTCCCATATTGGTCTGAAACGGAAATCGGGGTTATGCTGGTTCTAGTTGTAGGCGTTTTTCTGCTTTTGAACCGTTCAAACCTAGCTCTGGCGCTTCTGTCCCCTTTCCCGGAATGAGTGTAATAGCCACCCGCTCTTCCCGTTTCCAAAGTTCGAGCCAAAACATGTTCTCCCACCAGAAAGACTGTTCCAAATATGATTAATAAGGAAATAAAAACATTCATTTTTTGCCTGTTCTAACGGATTCCCAATCCGTACATTTATATCGAATAATGTAGAAAAAAATCTAACATATTTTTATGAATCATTGTTTATCATCTTTCATTTCCTTTTCCGTTCCTGTTTGATCTTTATAGCTGTTATCATCACATTTTAGACTTGTGTACGGATTGGGAATCCTCTGCTACAACGTTCTTCATGAACATACCGACTTCCTCTTTCCCCTCCGATACGGATCAGACAGGAATCCTCCTCATCCGTTCCCTGGGCATTCCTCCCATGGACGCTTTCCTTCTTCTAAAGGACCTCCTGGACACCAGCCGCGGAAGAGGCGACAGAATAACCCGGGCCAAACGATGCATACGGCTGGGAGGAGAGGCCCTTGCCGACAGGGAAACAAGCGTGCCGTTTTCCCAGGCTGTCCGCGCCAGCCTGGAAGCAAGAAAACACCGCCGGCCCCGCACCCTGCAGGAAATCCGCTATATGGCTGCCCGGATGATGAAAAAATGCCCGGAACTGGCAAGAAAACAGGTCCGTTCCATCACGCCGGAAGATTGCGAGCGTTATCTCCGCAAAAGCTTTTCCACTCCCCGCCAGCGGCACAAGGGGCGGCTGATCCTGAGCGGCATCCTGAATTTTTCCCTGAAGCGCGGGTGGTGCCGCAGAAACGCGGCCTTTCTGGTTCCTCCCCCCATCCTCAGGGAAAAACGCATCAGGGCCCTTTCCCTGTACGAGGCAAAACGGCTTCTCCACACCGCGGAACAGTTGTTCCACGGGGCATGCCTGCCGGCCTGCGCCCTGATGCTGTACGCGGGCATACGCCCCCACGAGGTCAAAAGGCTGACCTGGAAGAACATCAACCTGAAATCCGGCCTGGTTTCACTGGCGCCCAGCCATACCAAAACAGGCGGGAGCCGCCATGTTTCCATCCTTCCCGTGCTGGGCGCCATCCTCAGCCGGACGTCTTCCGCCGGTTCCCCCTCCCGTCCCGTTTGCCCGCCCAACTGGGAAAAGAAATGGATGGAAGTAAGGCGCCGGTCCGGCATCCTGAAAAAAAGCGGATGGGTGCAGGACGTGCTGAGGCATACCTACGCCTCCTACCACCTGGCCCATTTCTGCAATCAAAACCTTCTTCAGAAGGAGATGGGGCACTCCTCCCCCTCCCTGCTTTTGGCCCGTTATCTTAACATGGACGGAATCACCTCCGCAACCGGCGCCATGTTCTGGACGCACAGCTTCATTCCTCCCGCTCCGTTAAAGAAAAACTGACAAAAATCCGTCTGGAATTGCGCGGCCAAAGGCGGAGCAATCCCCTGCTCCATCAGACCGGAGGCGCATTTGTTTTGCCTTGAATCCAAAATAAGGCACAGTACAATCAGAATAATCACGCCGCCCTACGAAAGTATGTTTTGCCTTGAATCCAAAATAAGGCACAGTACAATGAAAGAAGCTAACACCCGTAAAATTATCCTGCCTCATGAAGCATAAACCACAATATAGATTCGCATGGAAGATTATCATGGCCTCTGTTTGCCTCGTTATCACGGCCGTTTTATCTTCATGTGATTCGAAAAACCATACTTCCGAAAAAGCATCCGGGACTTATGCAGAGTTTGTTGTCTTTGTAGATGACCGGGCCGTGATTATTGAGAAGGGTATTCCTGCTAAGGACATTACGACTAAGTGGGAAGGTGCTGGAGTTAAAGAAGTAATCATCTCTAAGTGGGATGATAGGGAAGAACGGCGAACTGTCACTCGTATCATAGGAAAGAACGTAACCACATTGGAGCAATGGAAATGACTAGCGAACTAGAAGAACATCGTAAACTCTTACGTTTTGCCTTGAATCCAAAATAAGGCACAGTACAATAAATAATAATATGAGCATTTATGATGACCGTTTTGCCTTGAATCCAAAATAAGGCACAGTACAATATTTGACAACTTGCTTTCTATTGCTAAAAGTTTTGCCTTGAATCCAAAATAAGGCACAGTACAATTTATAGGAAAACCAAGAATCTACTGTTCTTGTTTTGCCTTGAATCCAAAATAAGGCACAGTACAATATGACCCCCGGAACACTACTTATAGAGAGGGTTTTGCCTTGAATCCAAAATAAGGCACAGTACAATTCAGTTTGTATTGGTTGGCGACGACGCAAAGTTTTGCCTTGAATCCAAAATAAGGCACAGTACAATCAATGGCGGCTCCTGCCTCTATTGGCTCCAGTTTTGCCTTGAATCCAAAATAAGGCACAGTACAATAAAGGGTTCCTTCCTTCATAAACCCCATCCGTTTTGCCTTGAATCCAAAATAAGGCACAGTACAATTTTACACTTTTAACATACGTAAAGACGGCAGTTTTGCCTTGAATCCAAAATAAGGCACAGTACAATTCGTCTCGCTCGATATGTCTGTTCTCTTGGGTTTTGCCTTGAATCCAAAATAAGGCACAGTACAATTCACATTCCGCCGGCGTCAGATAGTAGCGGGTTTTGCCTTGAATCCAAAATAAGGCACAGTACAATCATTTCCCACTCTTGAACTCGCAAACTACAGTTTTGCCTTGAATCCAAAATAAGGCACAGTACAATATACTGTTTTTGGCGTATTGCTGCAAAGCCGTTTTGCCTTGAATCCAAAATAAGGCACAGTACAATGCAAGCTTTTTTGCAAGCGGACGAAGCAAAGGTTTTGCCTTGAATCCAAAATAAGGCACAGTACAATTATTGCCCAGCAGGGCGTGCAGATGGGATAGTTTTGCCTTGAATCCAAAATAAGGCACAGTACAATTTTTAATCTCGCAGTAGGAATAAGGTTTTTGTTTTGCCTTGAATCCAAAATAAGGCACAGTACAATATGAAATAGTTAAAGACGAAAAGAAAGAGGTTTTGCCTTGAATCCAAAATAAGGCACAGTACAATCAGGCCTGCCTTCACACCGTTGACGGCATCGTTTTGCCTTGAATCCAAAATAAGGCACAGTACAATGAGCTTCACGGTTTCCAGATTCAAATCATCGTTTTGCCTTGAATCCAAAATAAGGCACAGTACAATAATCTGTAGTGGTCTCCGCGAAAAGGACGAGTTTTGCCTTGAATCCAAAATAAGGCACAGTACAATTGATTTTGAAGGACACACCTACTATGCTGCGTTTTGCCTTGAATCCAAAATAAGGCACAGTACAATCCGGGGTGTCGGTTTTCATGGAGAGGCTGAGTTTTGCCTTGAATCCAAAATAAGGCACAGTACAATATTTCCCGCATTTCCCCAGATTCCCGGCGCGTTTTGCCTTGAATCCAAAATAAGGCACAGTACAATCTTATTAAGTCCAGCCTAACTTATTAAGTCGTTTTGCCTTGAATCCAAAATAAGGCACAGTACAATAACACACCCCTATCTATTCCAACTGTCCGCGTTTTGCCTTGAATCCAAAATAAGGCACAGTACAATTAGCGAAAACCGCATCCGGCTTTTCTTCTGTTTTGCCTTGAATCCAAAATAAGGCACAGTACAATACAGGGCGAAAGTATCTCCAGATGTCTTCCGTTTTGCCTTGAATCCAAAATAAGGCACAGTACAATTACCGGAAGAAATACGGTTGTCGTCTTCACGTTTTGCCTTGAATCCAAAATAAGGCACAGTACAATATACGCGCATTTAATCAGCACGATGCCCGCGTTTTGCCTTGAATCCAAAATAAGGCACAGTACAATTTGTATTCGTAGGAGGTCGTTCGCGCCAGCGGGTTTTGCCTTGAATCCAAAATAAGGCACAGTACAATCCCGGCGGTGGTGACGGAAGAGAATGCAATGTTTTGCCTTGAATCCAAAATAAGGCACAGTACAATCTTCATACTCTTCCTTCGTATTCCACGTCTGTTTTGCCTTGAATCCAAAATAAGGCACAGTACAATATGGTGGCGGCCACTTCACGCCGGGCGATGGTTTTGCCTTGAATCCAAAATAAGGCACAGTACAATAGATACTGTGCCTTATTTTTATGTTCAGCGACTTATAAAAAAATACGGCGTCCGATATTTTTACCAGAGGAGCATCTGCTGAGGCAGGGAAACCTCCTGTCGGGGACAAGACCTGCCATGAAAAACGAACATCTTATCCCACTGGATATTCGTAACGAAAAGACAGCGGACAGAACCATCAGGCGGTATCATTTTCTGGATTCTGCGGGAGTGGGTAGCCATTCTTTCCTGAGTAACGCACGCGCGGGCATAGACGCTATACTGAATCATCGTATAGCCGTCTTCTAAAAGAGCCTTACGGAAATATTGATAGTTTTTTTTATCTTCCGGCGTGGTTGTGGGAAGATCAAAGAACACAACTAGCCAGCCCATTTTATAGTTGTCATAAGCCATGGTTCATACGGTCCGGATTGTCCGGCAAGAACTGCTTTGCGGAAACTGCGGCAAACGGCCTCTACCGCCGCTTTCAACGGCAGCTGTTTATCCCGGTACATGACAGAAGCCTGCAAGGTGGCTGTAATATGTTGCCTGAACTCACGGGTGATTTCTCCTGCTCTCTCTTCTGTTTTTCCTTCCCGCAGGCACAAATGAATCCAACGGGCCACATTGGCGTCAAAGGCAGGCCTGAAGGGTTCCATCAGATCATAAGCCAAAGGCGCTGCATGTTCCCGGGATTGATGAAAAATGCCGAAGCAGGGATCCAGCCCCAGAGCAAAGAGATATTGCAATATGCAAGACAACAGAATAGCGTACGCATAGTTGAAGAGGTTATTAAACCCCTCCTCATGACGTCCCCTGCGAAAATCGGAGTTTGCCCATGTATCCGCAAATACGCTCCAGAACAGGCGGGCGCACTCTGCTTCCCTCGCCGTCTTTTCCGTCACGGCCATTCTCTTCAGCTCCGCAATGGCGGGATGATGCGGATTCCATGCTTGGGCCAGAGCCGTCTGATTCCCACACTTGGCATCCAAAGTCTTTTGCCAAAGGCGGTTCCGCAAACGGGCCGGCATATCCGCCAGATGTCTTAGCAGACCGGTATCCGTAGACCGATCCGCTGGCAGGAGCAGCACGGCAGGCCTGTAGCTTTCACACAGCACAAATCCTATTCTCTTCCTGGCCAGTTCTATCAGCAAATTGCTCGTGAGCGTCGCCTTAAAAGAACTGAGCACAACAGCCCCCACATCCTCCAGCGGAATCGTCCGGGGAGAATTCTCTCCATCCGCGCATCTGAGTTGGCCCTTGTCGCAGCTCAGATGGCATGTATAGGCATCTATGCTTAGAATATGGTATGACATGTAAAATGCCTTATCGTGGAGTTCCCGTATAAGAAGTAGGGTATCTTTTCATCTGGTATTTTTTTAATAAAGAAATGAGATCTACTTCACGCCAATTACATTCATGCGTCTTATTTTTAGGTACAGCGCAATGCGCTCTCTGAAGATCTAATTTTACGCCACCTTTTGAATCCTGTATGGATTCAATTCTCCATACACCTGCATGCTTGGGATCTTTAGACGAGGTTAAATGAATCAACATGCCTTTTTTCAAAATGCGCACCGGCTTGCCGCCGTTCTGTTCTTTCAGGGCCATGATTCGCTTAAACACCTTAATATGTCTGATCACCACCGGCTTGGGATCTAACGCCACTCCATAATTGCCATCAATTTCTATGGCTGCCTTAAGAGCCTTCAATTTTGACGGGCCTTCCGGAAACACTCCGACCAATTTGCTTGCTTTTACCTGATTTTTTTTCTTCTTCCCATCTTTCTTTTTGGAAAGAGAAACCATGGCATCCTCCCCGCTTCCATCAACAGAAAGCACTCTCTGCATGGTTTCCTTGAGTAAAGCGCCGCCCATGTCTGCAGGGACATGCTGAATGACCCTCTGCTCCATCAATTGTTCACGAATATTTTCTTTAAGAGAGGCGGAAAGATCACGCAACATCATGCGTCCATCATCATTCAGGACATAATGACGCTGATTCGCAACAGGCCTGACTTGAGGTATCAGTTTTTCCGGAATTCGGCGCATGGCAAGAACACGTCTCAGCAAACCATTATGATGAGCGGGTATGATATAGGGAATAAGCCCCAGCACACAGGCATCCAAGGCATGATGCAAATGAGTGAGAGAACGCAGGTTTTCCTTAAGAATCTTGCCGGAGTCCGGGTCGGCAGCTTCCGGGCATAATTCCTTAAAGACCCCAAAAACATCCCACGCCTTGCGAACTTCAGCAGTAACAGCGCCGGGAATCATGTCGATGTGCGCATCCGGCAGAGAGGTTTTAATAGACTTGCATGCCAGTTTCATCAGGTGGGAACTCTGCGTCATCATGCCTTCCGTCATGCCTATTTCCTTCATGGCATCGTGATTTTGTAATTGATGCCTATGGGACAATCCCCTCACCATCAGTAAGGCCTTGCGCTTCTTTTTGCGCTTGCGGTCATCTTCATGCCACTTCTTGTCGTCCAACTTCTCAACAAATTCCCTATAATTATTAAAGGAACAAATATGCAGGTTCGTTCGTCCCGTAACCGGCTTACCCTGCTCCTGCTCCACAAAATCGTACCCGGTACGCTGACCTTTCATCTTGTTAACCTCTTTCCTCGTGAGAACCAGAGAAGAAAGCGCGTTAGACTGCCGGAAAGAATAGGGGACGATATGTTCCATCTCCATATTTTCCAGCTCATGAGTGCCATACCGCTCACCGGTAAACGGGCATGTCCAGTTCATGTCCATGGCGATGCGGCACTTGCGTATCAGATTGGCAGAAAGCGCTTTCCCCGGTAAATCCCGTTTTAATTTATTGACGGCTTCCGTATGGCTTTTCTGACGCAGATTCAGTTCTGTCTGAATCTTTTTGCTGCCCATGCCGGAAAACGTTGTCAGCTCCTTGCCAACTTCCACACAAATGCGGGAAATTCTGTCTTTTTGCCCGTCGGCGAAATCCTGAATCAAATCTTTCAGCAAGCGATCCAGAATCAACATACGGTGACGGACAAGGTGGTTGTTGGTCATCGTATCAAGACGGCGTTCTTTCTGGTATTGATTCACGGAAGAATCCGCGTCAAGGAGGCAATACAGACAACCGTCATGCGCTTTCAGTTCCCCATCCGGATGCGCTTCTCCCCGGGCAGGACGCGTCGGGTCTTCCCCGTCAAGGGTTTCTTCCACAACTTTTTTCAAGACGGGGCGGGCATACGGCGCTCGTCCCGTCGCATACCTGGGTTTTAACGGCGTGGCGGCATAATCCGGATCTGTCTTCTTGGCTTTCTTTCGATTGGCCTGTTGATGGCGTTCTTTCTCTATCTTCTTTTCCAACGCCTCGACAGATTCCCCACGGGACTTAAGCAAATTCAACAAATAATTCGGGGTAACGGACTTCCCGCGACGCAGACGATTGGCGGCAAGCCGGTAAACAGATGGAGAAAGAGTTTCCCCGATGCCGCTTCTTTTCAGAACTTCCACGGCAGGATCCAGGTAAAGAGCCTCTTCGCTGTCAGGATGCAAAGTAAAATAGTTGGCTACATTAGTCTCTGTCTCTCCCAGACGAGAAGAGATGGCCTTCTCCAGAGACGCTTTGGTCAACTTTCCTTCCTGTCGGGCCTGATTCATCAATTCTCTGCGTATCTCTGCAGAAAGAGGCTCTCCGTCCGCACGGATGTTACATAAAATCCGGGCCATGCGGTATTCATAAAATTCCGGGCAATTCGCCGTCGGAACCTTGGATAGTTTTTCTGCCCGTTCACGGGCATTTTGCTCAGAATTTCCTTTCTTTAGCTCAGCTTCGTACACCTGAGCCCACGAGACAGGGCAACGGCTGATGATACGGTTATCAAAACGGGGGATTAACTGACCGAACAAAAGACTCCCACGATAACACCGGGCCAATTTTATCCCGTAATGAATCAACACGCCGCGTTGTTTCGTTGTCAGGGGATGATGCTGGGCAATCAACTCCATGATTTCCGAAGTCAGCCCCGGAATCAGAGGCGCGGAAAGCTCCAATATACGTCGTACTTCCTTTTCCACGATTAAACGGGGAAAAGCGGTATTGAGATTTTTATAAGCCGGCGTTGAAACATTCATCGGAGCATCCGCTTTGCCCTCTTCCAGTTTCAATTCCCGGCAAATGGTTTCCGCCATGGTCGCCGTCCCATGTTTATCCATCAAATCTTGAGCATGCTTCACTCTCTCGGTATCCTCCCCGTTCCCGCCATCTTCTGAAAGGCTGTTAGACCATGAGGCATTATTGTCGTACCCTCTGTTATGAGCATACCAGCGGAGAACATGCCAAAGCTCAATCGGGGCGAGAGTTCGATGCCCTTTTAACGCTTCTGACGCCAAATAAAAGGGAGCGGGGTGCCCGGAAGTTTCTTTCATTTCCGGCGTGATGATTTGCGCCTGAACCAGCAATCTGCCGATACGATCGATGCGAACGCGCCGGGAGCGGATATTGCGTCTCAAACGTCTGTATTCACGCCTTTTAAATGCCTGACAATCATCTTTCGGAAACAGAACCGTACCGCAACCGCAAACCGAGGGATCCGCATCATCATGGGATGCGGAAGCAATGACAGCCCATCCAATGGATGCATAACCAATATCAAACGAAAAAGTGAGAGAACGCGACATCACAAAAAAACTGCTTTAATTCATATTATATGCCAATATTGCATTCCATCAAGTATTTTAAAAATTATTCCATTCAGAAAAAAACAGTTGACAAAACATCTGAACATCACTTTAATTCCCAACGGATTCAAGACAAAATTTGAAATGCAAACCGATTTTCCTGACTGCCAGCCAGTCACACCGGTAACAAAAGCATTTTTATCAAACTGCCATGTGTTTCAGCACATGGCAGTTTTTATACCTTCTGAAAGTTCGAAAGACTGACAAAAATCCGTCTGGAATTGCGCGGCCAAAGACGGACAATCCCCTGCGCCGGGAGCATCCGGCGCCCCTCTTTTTCCAACCTTTCCGCCATTTTCCAACCATGCCAGCAACCAGCCCTCCCCGCGCCTGGGCCGAAATCGACCTCGGGGCCATCCGCCATAACCTGAATGTCGTCAAGCAGGCGGCCAAAGGGGAATATTACATGCCCGTCGTGAAGGCAGGCGCCTACGGCCACGGGCTGGAACAGGTTTGCCGCACGCTGGATTCGGAAGGCATCGCTTTCTTCGGGGTGGCCAATGTGGGGGAAGCCCGGCGCATCAGCCAGGCGGGCTGCCGCACCCGCCCTTACATCCTGGGCCCCGCGTTCCCGGAGGAACGGGAGGAAATCGTGCTGAACGGCTGGCGCTCCTTCATTTCCACCATGGAGGAGGCAGAGCATTACAATTCCCTGGCGCGGCTGTACGGAAAGACGCTGCCCATCCACCTTTCCGTGGATACGGGAATGGGCCGCGGCGGATTCCTGCCGGACCAGCTTGAAGAACTGCTTTCCCGCCTGGGAGAACTGGACAGCCTGCATCCGGAAGGCCTGGGAGCACACCTGCCCTGCGCGGACGAGGACCGGGAAATCACGCTCAGGCAAATCGCCCTCTTTGAACGGATGGCCGCCCGCATCCGGGAGAAACTGCCCTTGAAGTATTGCCACCTGGCCAACAGCGCCGCCTCCCTGGATTATGAAATTCCCTCCAACAACATGTGCCGCCCCGGGCTGGTGCTGTACGGGTTTTCCCCCATTGACTCCCCATGGGCCTCTCAATTAAGGCCGGCCATGGCTCTTTTTTCCCGCCTGACGGTGGTGCGCACGCTGCCGGAAGGCCACGGCATTTCCTACGGGGGCACTTATGTGACGGACCATCCCACCAGGGTGGCGACCGTGGGCATAGGCTACGCGGACGGCTATCTGCGTTCCCTGGCCCATAAGGGCGCCCGCGTCATGGTGGACGGGGTTTCCTGCCCCCTTCTCGGGCGCGTGACGATGGATCAAATCATCGTGGACGTCAGCCGGGCGCCGCACGCGGAACCGGGCATGACCGCAGAAATCATGGGGCCGCATATCCCCGTGACGGAACTGGCTGAAAAGGCCGGCACCATTTCCTGGGAAATTTTTACCGGAATAGGCCCCCGGGTTCCCCGCCATTACAATTATTAAACTTTCAACCGGGGAAGAAGCCCGCCATTCCGCGTGGAACCTTCATTCCCTATTGACGGGCATCCGGAAATATCGTTTATTTAACCGATATGATGAAGGTTTCCACCAGAGGACGTTACGCATTGCGCCTGATGATTGATCTCGCCCACCACCGCAACGAAGGCTACGTTTCCCTGAAGGAGATTTCCGCCAGGCAGGACATTACCGTACGTTATCTGGAACAGATTATCGCCATCCTCCTGAAAGCGGGATTTGTCCAGAGCTTCCGGGGAAAGGCGGGAGGATACCGCCTTTCCAGACATCCGCGCGAATACACCACGGAAGAAATCCTGAAACTGACGGAAGGCTCCCTTCTGCCTATTTCCTGCACGGCTCCCCACGAAAATCCGTGCCCACGGGCGGCAGGATGCGCCACGCTGCCTTTCTGGCGCGGGCTCCAGCAAGTCATTGAGAATTATTTGCGCCGCGTAACGCTGGAAGATCTGGCCGAGCAGCAGAAGGAAATCGGCTGCGACTACGGAGCCGGCATTTAAGCAGCGGCCGCGGGCCTGAACATTTCTCCACCTTTTCCCATTCCGGCCCATGTCCCGTTTTTTTTACCCGGAGCTTGACATGGTCTTTTCTTTTCGTTATCCATTTCCTAGTTTTCCGATAGGAATATAAAAACATGAGCAAGAACCATCGATTTGAAACACGCCAGATCCACGTGGGTCAGGAAAGTCCGGACCCGGCCACCGATGCGCGCGCCGTACCTATTTACGCCACCACTTCCTATGTCTTCAAAGACTCGGAACAGGCGGCGGCCCGTTTTGCCCTGGCGGAGCCGGGCAATATTTATAACCGCCTGATGAACCCAACCGCAGATGTTTTTGAACAACGCATCGCCTCCCTGGAAGGAGGGGCGGCCGCGCTGGCCGTATCCACCGGGGCCGCCGCAGTCACGTATGCCATCCAGAACATCGCCCGGGCCGGGGACCACATTGTTTCTTCCTCCACCGTATATGGCGGAACGTACAATCTTTTCGCCAATACGCTGGCGGATGCCGGCATAGAAACCACTTTCGTGGACGCGAGGGACGTTCAGAATTTTTCCAGGGCCATCCGGAACAATACCAAGGCCCTGTACGTGGAAAGCCTGGGCAACCCGAATTGCGACATTGTGGATATGGAAGCGCTGGCGGAAGTGGCGCACGCCCACGGCATCCCGCTCATTGTGGACAGCACGTTTGCCACGCCCTTCCTGTTCCGCCCCTTGGAACACGGAGCGGACATCGTGGTGCATTCCGCTACCAAATTCATCGGCGGCCACGGCACGGTGATGGGCGGCGTGATTGTGGACGGCGGCAAATTCGACTGGACGCAGAACGACAAGTTCCCAGGCATCAGCAAGCCCAACCCCAATTACCACGGAGCCGTGTTCGCGGAGGTATGCGGCAATCTGGCCTATATCGTCAAAATCCGGGCCACCCTGCTGCGGGACACGGGAGCCACCATCAGCCCGTTCAATTCCTTCCTGCTTCTCCAGGGGCTGGAAACACTCTCCCTGCGGGTGGAACGCCATGTGCAGAACGCTTTGCGCGTAGCGGACTATCTGTCCTCCCATCCCCAGGTGGAAAAAGTGAACCACCCCTCCCTGCCGGACCATCCGAACCACGACCTTTACAAGAGATATTACCCGAACGGGGGCGGCTCCATCTTCACCTTTGAAATCAAGGGCGGCGCGGAAAAAGCTCGCAAGTTCTGCGAAAGCCTGGAACTATTCTCCCTGCTCGCGAACGTGGCGGACGTCAAGTCCCTGGTGATTCATCCGGCCTCCACCACCCATTCCCAGATGACGGAGGAGGAACTGAAGGCGGGAGGAATTACGCCATCCACTGTGCGGCTCTCCATCGGGACGGAACATATCGACGATATTCTGGAAGATTTGGAACAAGGCTTCCGCGCCATTCTCTAACGATTTAACGGCAACAACGCTCTTTTCCTACAAGCCATGAGAATTTACAAAAACATTACGGAACTGATCGGCGGCACCCCGTTGCTGGAACTGACCAATTACGAACGCAGGAATGGCCTGAACGCCACTATCCTGGCCAAGCTGGAATACCTGAACCCCGCCGGCAGCGTGAAAGACCGCATTGCCCAGGCCATGATTGATGCGGCGGAAGCCGCCGGGAAGCTGAAGCCGGATTCCGTCATCATTGAGCCCACCAGCGGAAACACGGGCATCGGCCTGGCGGCGGTGGCCGCTTCACGCGGGTACCGGATTATATTGACCATGCCGGAGACGATGAGCGTGGAACGCCGCAACCTCCTGAAAGCCTACGGCGCGGAACTGGTGCTGACGGACGGCGCGCTGGGCATGAAGGGAGCCATCGCCAAGGCGGAGGAACTGGCCGCGGGACTGCCCAACAGCTTTATTCCCGGCCAGTTCGCCAACCCGGCCAACCCGGAAGCGCATTTCCGCACCACAGGCCCGGAAATCTGGAATGATACAGAAGGCAAAGCGGATATTTTTGTGGCGGGCGTGGGTACCGGAGGCACCATCACAGGCGTGGGCAAGTACCTTAAATCCCGTAATCCGGGCATCCGGGTCGTTGCTGTGGAGCCGTTCTCCTCCCCCGTGCTGACCCAGGGCACGGCCGGCCCCCACAAGATTCAGGGCATTGGCGCGGGCTTCGTGCCGGAAACGCTGGATACCTCCGTGTACGATGAAGTCATCACCGTCACCAATGAAGACGCTTTCTCCACAGGGAAGGAACTGGCGCGCACGGACGGCGTGCTGACGGGCATTTCCTCCGGCGCTGCTCTCTGGGCCGCCACACAGGTGGCGCGGCGCCCGGAGAATGAAGGCAAGACCATCGTCGTCCTGCTGCCGGACACGGGAGACCGCTATCTTTCCACCCCTCTGTTTACGGACTGATTCCTTCCATTCCCTGCCATGAAAAAATTCAATCTCCATCTCTACCTGGTCACGGATGAAGCGTCCAAATGCCGCTACAGCCTTCTGGAAACCGTCCGGAAAGCGGCGGACGGAGGAGTTACCATGGTGCAGTACCGCTCCACCAATCCGGATGCGGGAACCTGTTACCGGGAAGCTTTGCCCATACGGGATTTCCTGGCCTCCCGCGGTATTCCCTTCATCGTCAACAACCGCATTGACCTGGCTCTGGCGCTGGAAGCAGACGGCGTCCACATCGGCCAGAGGGATCTTCCGGTTCCCTCCGTCAGAGCCATGATCGGCCCGGATAAAATCCTGGGACTGTCCGTCTCCAATAAGGAACAGCTCCGCGCCGTGGATGCATCCCTGGTGGACTACCTGGGCATGGGCCCCGTCTTTCCCACCATTTCCAAACTGAACGCCCCTCCCGTGCTGAGCGTGGAAGGCTTCGCCGCTCTGGCTTCCCAATCTCCCCTGCCTGTTGTCGCTATCGGCGGCCTGGACGCGGAACGGGCCCGGCAAGTGCGCGCCACGGGAACCGCCTCCGGAATTGCCGTTGTCTCCGCCATTTGCGGAGCGGAGAATCCGGAAGCCGCCGCACGGGCTCTTGCCTGACGGACGAACCGCAGGAAACACCGGACAATCAAGCACTTTTTTACGCCATGCTTTCACCGACAGACCTTGTTCAAGCCGTTGCCGCCGATCTGGAAAAAATCCGGGAAACGGCCCCGCTGGTTCTCTCCCTGACCAATTCCGTCGTCCAGCCCCTGACGGCCAATCTCCTGCTGGCCATAGGCGCCGTCCCCGCCATGCTCAACGACGCGGAAGAAGCGGCGGACATGCTCCGCAGCGGAACAGGCGCCCTGCTGGTCAACCTGGGCACCGTGACGCGCGAACAGGGAGCCGCCATGCAAACAGCGGTGCGGGAAGCCAATAGGCTGAATATCCCCTGGGTGCTGGATCCTGTGGCCGTAGGGGCTCTTTCCCTGCGCACGCGGCTGGCGGGGCAATTGAAGGAACAATCCCCCCGCATCATCCGCGGAAACGCTTCTGAAATCATGGCCCTGGCCGGCTATTCCTCCGTCACGAAAGGGCCGGAAAGCACCAGCTCCAGCGCAGACGCCCTGCATGCGGCCAGGGAACTGGCCCTGCACACAGGGGCGGCCGTGCTCGTTACAGGGCGTACGGATTATTCCACGGACGGCCGCCAGGTAACCGCCACGGAAAACGGACACGCCATGATGTCCCGGGTCACGGGCGTGGGCTGTTCCATGGGAGCACTGTCCGCCGCCTGTGCCGCCGTCTCCCCCACCCCCTTGCAGGCGGCCGTTTCCACGGCCGTACTCATGGGCATTGCCGGAGAAATGGCCTTTGAACAAAGCCCCTTCCCCGGTTCCTTTGCCGTATCATTGCTGGACAGCCTTTACGCCCTTTCTCCGGAAGACGTTGTCCGCAGGGCGCGCTTTCTTTCCCTTTGACAGTCTTATTTTCCCAGGAAAGCAACTCCGCTGCCATGCACACGGCCTGACCCGGAAATCTCCGGAGGGGGAAGTACATCACCATCAGCTGCCCGGGAGAGGGGAATCTCCGGCTCCCTCCCCCGCTAGAACAACCTGCGCCATATTTTCAGGCATTCCGCCTGCGGAGCAGGAAGCAGCATGCCGGGGACCTGCCGAATCCCGCACAGCCATTTGCCTATCCCGACCGCCAGAGCGCTGGAACTGCAAGCGGATTTAGTGTTGAGAAATACCTGCGGCCTTTTATAATAGAGGCAACCCATTTCAGCATGGCAAACTCCACTACCACGCAAAAACTCTGCAACTGGTTCATTCAGCAGGCGAACGCCAAGGGACTCGTCCTGACGCCCGTCAAACTGAACCATCTGGTCATTCTGGCGGACTGGTGGCATCTGCACCGGACTGGCGGTTTCCTGATCAATGAACGGGTGGAAGCCTGGCCTTCCGGTCCGGTACTCCCTTCCATTTATCAT
>OIZU01001000.1_pt1 | contig 17764 bp, 10 predicted proteins | sample 1588661 | NCBI WGS metagenome assembly OIZU01 (sample SAMN03283257) | human gut metagenome | biome: human-associated habitat; material: feces | host: Homo sapiens | place: USA | collected 2013 | reverse complement strand
TATATATTGCTTTGCCTCATTATTATCATTATGAATGGATTAAAAAAGCTATTTTAGCGCATAAAAGTGTTCTAGTAGAAAAGCCAGCTACAATTGATTATAGACAAATGGAAGAACTTAGAGCACTAGCAAAACAAGAAAAAGTTTTATTGATGGAAGCAATGAAAAATAGATTTGTACCATGTTATCAAAAAGCTAAAGATCTTCTTGATAATCAAATAATTGGAGATATTAAAAAGATAGAAACAAGTTTTTGTAATGAACATATGGAATATGATGCTAATTGTTATTTATTTGATCTTAAACAAGGTGGTTGTTTATTAGATTTAGGAATTTATAATATTAGTTACTTAGATGATTTCTTTAATAATGAATTAAATGATTTATCATTAGAGTGTAGATATCATGAATGTGGTGTAGATAGTTATGTTAATGCTAAAATTGTATTTGGTGAAAAAATAGGAATTGTTGAATGTGCTATTGATCATAAAAAAGAAAGCTGCGTTGTTTTTAGTGGTGAAAAAGGGAAAATGATTTTAAAACCATTACATCGTCCTTTATATATTAAAGTGATTTTAAATGATAAAACTGTAATTGATGAACACATTGATTATGAGTATGATGATTTTTATAGTGAAATTGCCCACTTTAATAGTTTAATTGAAAATCATCAGTTAGAAAGTAATATTATGAGTCTTGATAGTAGTGTTAACTGTGCTAAGATTTTAAGTGCGATTAAGGAGAGATTGTAATGGAGATTTTTGGAATTACTGGTAGTATTGCTACTGGTAAAAGTACGGTAACTAATTATTTAAGAGATAAAGGTTATTTAGTAGTTGATAGTGATAAATTAGCATATGATGCTTTGACGATAGATCAAGATTGTATAAATAAAACTAAAACTAGATTTAACTTACCGGAGGGAAAGATTGATCGTAAAAAATTAGGAAAAATTATTTTTAATGATAAAGAGGCAAAAGCTGATTTAGAAAAAATAGAAGGTGATACGTTAGTTTGCAGTGTGGATAATAAAGAAGCAGGATATTTGATTACCAGTATTCCTTATGATGAAGGATTTGAAATACGGTTAAACGGGGAAAAGATTTCCATGGAAAAAGTGAATACGGCATTTTTAGGTGCAAAAGTACCAAAGGGCAGATATACAGTTGAGATTTCTTATCAGGCTCCGGGGAAAAAGCTGGGGGTTGTTTGTACAGGTGTGGGAATATTGCTTCTTTTAGGGGGCAAAATTCGTTGTAATAAAAAGGAGAGAATGATACAATATTAAAAAGTATAAATATAGGAGAAATTTATGAAGTACTATTTTGCCCCTATGGAGGGAATTACAGGATATATTTACAGACAGGTGCACCATCAATTCTTTCCGGGAATAGATAAATATTTTACCCCATTTTTAACGCCGGGAAGTAAAAAGTTAATGACACCAAAGGAATTGCGTGATATTTTACCGGACAATAATCAAGGATATCATCTTGTGCCTCAGATTTTAACAAATCAGGCACAGGATTTTATTCGATTGGCAGAAGAATTAAGAGAATATATGGCAAAACTTGGTATTCGTACCGTGGATGAGCTGGTAGGAAGAACCGATCTTCTGAAAGTAAGAGATGTGCCGACATCCAAACGTGCCGCAACACTGGATCTTTCCGGAATTCTCAATAATCCGTATGCAAAAGAAAAGAAAGGCATGATCTTCAATCCGAAGAAAGTCTTTGATTTTGAGCTGAATAAAACACTGGATGAAAGAGTTCTGGTAAAAGAACTGCTTCCGTCACTGGAAAAGAAGCAGAAGAGAATCCTGGAGCTGGATGTCAAAAATACAGACCGTACATTTGGTACGATTTTCGGTTCTGAGCTTACAAAACGTTATCCGGACGGACTGGAAGAGGACAGCTACGTTCTGAAATGTAAGGGTGCAGGCGGACAGTCATTCGGAGCATTTATACCAAAAGGTCTGACACTGGAACTGACCGGTGACAGCAATGATTACTTTGGAAAAGGACTTTCCGGTGGTAAACTGATCGTCTATCCACCGACTGGTGTGAAATTCAAAGCTGATGAAAATATTATTATCGGTAACGTAGCGCTTTATGGTGCAACAAGCGGAAAAGCCTATATCAATGGTGTGGCAGGCGAACGTTTCTGTGTCCGTAACTCCGGAGCAACAGCAGTTGTAGAAGGGGTCGGTGATCATGGATGTGAATATATGACCGGTGGACGTGTTGCAATCCTTGGAAAAACAGGCAAGAACTTTGCCGCAGGTATGAGTGGCGGTGTTGCCTACGTTCTGGATATGGACAGTGATCTTTATACAAAAGTCAACAAACAGATGGTTAATATCGAAAAAGTAACATCCAAGTTCGATGTATCTGAATTAAAAGGCATGATCGAAGAACATGTAGCAGCAACCAATTCCGAGACGGGAAAAGAAATCCTGGATCATTTCAAAGAATACCTGCCGAAGTTCAAGAAGATCATTCCGCGTGATTACGAGAGAATGCTGACCCGCATCCTTCAGCTGGAGGAAAAAGGTCTCAGCAGCGAACAGGCAAAAACAGAAGCATTTTATGCAATCAAAGAAGGAAGATAGGAGGCGGAAAACGTGGGAAAAGCAACAGGATTTATGGATTATGACAGACGCGATGCCGAGTGCGAATCTCCAAAAGAGAGAATTAAGCATTTCCGGGAATTCCACACGCCTCTGTCAAAAGAAGAGCAGGAAATACAGGGCGCCAGATGTATGGCATGCGGCGTCCCGTTCTGTCAGGCAGGTCAGATGATCGCAGGGATGGCAAGCGGCTGTCCTCTGCACAATCTGGTGCCGGAGTGGAATGACCTGATTTATCACGGCAACTGGGAAGAAGCATATTACCGGCTGAAAAAGACAAACAATTTCCCGGAATTTACTTCCAGGGTATGCCCGGGGCTTTGCGAGGCGGCATGTACCTGTAACCTGCACGGAAGCCCGGTGACGACTAAAGCAAATGAATATGGGATTATTGAAAATGCTTACGAAAAGGGATATGCAAAAGCATGTCCGCCGAAAGCGCGTACCGGCAAAAAGATAGCGGTAATCGGTTCCGGACCTTCAGGTCTCGCAGTCGCAGATCAGTTAAATAAACGAGGACATCTGGTGACAGTATTTGAGCGGGAAGATAAGCCGGGTGGACTTCTCCGCTATGGAATCCCGAATATGAAGCTGGAAAAACAGTTCATCGACCGGAAACTTGCAGTAATGGAAGAAGAAGGCATCCGTTTTGAAACTGGCTGCAATATTGGAAAAGATAAGAAATCCGCAGAGCTTCTGAAAGAATTTGACCGGGTGGTGCTTTGCTGCGGTGCATCCCATCCGCGTGATATAAAAGCACCTGGAAGAGATGCAAAAGGAATCTACTTTGCAGTAGATTTTCTGAAATCAACTACGAAATGTCTCTGGAAAAATGAGATGCAGCTGAAAGAAGGCGAATATATTTCTGCAAAGGGCAAAAATGTAATTGTCATCGGTGGCGGCGATACGGGAAATGACTGTGTGGGAACGTCAATCCGTCATGGCGCAAAATCCGTTCTTCAGTTGGAAATGATGCCGAAGCTTCCGGATGAGAGAAGCGCTATGAATCCATGGCCGGAGTGGCCGAGAGTCTGCAAGACAGACTATGGTCAGCAGGAAGCAATTGCTCTTTGGGGACATGATCCGAGGGTTTATCAGACAACGGTAAAGGAATTTGTCAAAGATAAGAATGGAAATCTTTGCAAGGTGGTACTTGTGAAACTGGAAAGCAAGAAGGATGAAAAGACCGGACGTATGATGATGGCAGAGGTCGCAGGAAGTGAGTATACGGTAAATGCAGAACTGGTGCTGATCGCAGCGGGGTTCCTCGGAAGCGAGGATTATGTGACAAAGGCATTCGGTGTGGAAGTCAATGAGCGTACGAATGTGAAGACAGCACCGGGTGAGTATAAAACGAATGTGCCGAATATATTTACGGCAGGAGATATGCACAGAGGACAGTCGCTGGTTGTGTGGGCAATCCGGGAAGGAAGAGAAGCGGCACAGCAGATAGATCTGGATCTGATGGGGTATACGAATCTGTCGGTACAGTAGTGGTGTTTGGTTTATGAAGGGGGACGCCCGCCGCGAGGTGCAGGAAGTGGTTCCGGCGCTGTGGGTGGCGGAAAAGCAGATGTAAGAAAAGGAAAGAGACCGTTGATAACGGAATCGGGATTATTCGATGAGAAATCTTGATGATTTCTCACCTCAGAATCCCTTGAACTGTGTTTTGGGAAACACAGTTCATCCGCTATCCCCGGTCTCTTTCCTTTTCACATCTGCTAATCCCACCACCCAGTGGCTGTTTGACGGAAGATTTTTTGAGCAAGGTAGGGATTGTGTTTTATAAGATATAGATTTCTGAGGGGATTTAGATGTGTTTGATTTGTTTGTGATAAAGGGCGCTGGTATGTGGCTGGCGAAAAAAGAATTGGGATTAGAATAAAGAGGAATAAAAAAATAGCAGGGGATTCGGGCGGAAAGCGGGAATCCTCTGCTGAAAATGTGTGGGAGATTTATTTCTCAGGTACGATTTCTAACCAGTAGCCGTCCGGGTCTTCGATGAAATAGATGCCCATGGACTCATTTTCGAAACAGACACAGTTCATTTCTTTATGGTGTGCCAGGGCGGCATCCATGTCGTCTACGGTAAAGGCGAGGTGGATTTCATTGTCGCCGAGGTCGTATGGGCGGTCCATATCGCGAAGCCAGGTGAGCTCGAGCTGATGAGCGGAGCTTCCATCACCGAGGTAGACGAGCTTAAAGCTTCCGTCGGCAGCATCTTTTTCGCGGACTACGGTGAGTCCGAGTGCATCTTTGTAGAATTGAATTGATTTTTCAAGGTCACGTACATTTAAGTTATTGTGGTTGAATTTGAAATTCATAGTGGAATCCTTCTTTCTTACTTAATATTATAAAGTGGTTGAATTATGAAGCTAGTTTAGCATAAGAAATAAGTGCTGCGCAAGCAATTCTCAATTCTTCTGCGATTAAGTGTTTAAAAGCAGTTACCATAATCCCAGCGACAGCGCAGCGTCTCACGTTCCCTGACCTCACCCTCCCCTGTTTCCACTTTCACCTTCCAAAAAGAAACTTTTATGGGACGTAATGTTACAAAAATGTTAAATTGTATTGCAAAAATTAGGAAAATGGTATATAATCGAGCACAGGGTTAGGAAAATAATTAGTAAAAAAACATAGGATGGGTGATTATGAGAAAATTTAAACATGTATTTGTGGCATCTATTCTTGCAAGTTCAATGGTAGTTACACCAGTATTTGCAGATGATGTCAGCAATCTGCAGAATAGTAAAAATGCAGCACAGAGCGAAGTGAATTCTCTTCAGTCAGAATTGCAGACACTAATTGAAAAAATGAGTAAGCTGGAAGATGAACTGGTGTCAACAGGTCAGCAGATCACGCAGGCACAGGATGATCTTACGGTTGCCGAAGAAAAAGAACATCAGCAGTACGAAGATATGAAGAAGCGTATCAAGTATATGTATGAAGAAGGCAACTCGACTGCGATTGAGACTCTGATCAGTGCTGAGAATTTCTCGGATTTGCTTAACAAAGCAGAGTATGTTCAGAATGTACATAGTTATGACAGAAAGCAGCTTCAGGAATACATTGATACCAAACAGCAGATTGCAGATCTGAAAGCACAGCTTGAAGAAGATCAGGCGAATCTGGAATCTATGCAGTCTGATTATGAAGCAGAGCAGACGACGCTGAGTAATACGCTGGAATCTAAGAAAGAAGAAGTCGCAGATCTGGATGAACAGCTTCAGGCAGCTGTAGCAGCAGCTGAAGCAAAGAGACAGGCAGAAGAAGCTGCAAAGGCAGCAAAAGCAGCTGAGTCAACAAAGTCAAATTCGACCGTTGCATCGACAAGCAACAGCGGTTCACAGACTGCAAATAATACAACAAATAACGATAGTAATAACAACACAACCGTTACACCTAGTACACCGAGTACCCCAAGTACCCCAAGTACCCCGGCAGTGACTCCGGATACAAGTAATAATAACAGCAGTAGTGATAACGGTGGAAGTACATATGGCAACGGAAGTGCTATTTTAAGTGCAGCAGCAGCATACCTTGGAGTTCCTTATGTATGGGGCGGTACTTCAGGAAGTGGTGTTGACTGTTCAGGTCTTGTATACCTGGCACATCAGGCATGTGGTATTCCAATTACACGTAACTCATACAGTCAGGGAAGTGGCGGACAGGCAGTGTCAGACCCACAGCCGGGTGATGTTGTATGTTACGGAGGACATGTGGGAATCTACGCAGGTGGCGGACAGATGATTCATGCACCGCAGCCGGGCGAGGTCGTATGTTATACAAGTGTTAATTATGCATACCACTGGTATAGAAGATACTGGTAAGAGAAGTAACGAAGTGCGTAACGGAAAATTCTGTTACGCACTTTTTTTCGTGCCCCTTTTTCAGCTCGATATTTCTTCCATGTTTTCTTGAATACATTGCGAAAATATGTTATGTTAATTTCGAGATAATTTGCAAAAAATACTATGCTTTTTTGTAATGATAAATGTCTCTCCGTAAAAGAGAAAAAGGGAGAATGATATGGGACAGATAACAGAACTAATATCTATGCTGGGATCACACATGGAAATTGTTGTGATCGGATGCGCGGAGATTGCGGCTGCAGTGGCACTGATAAGTACGGGGATAGCCAGAAAATTCAGAAAAGAGAAAAAACCGGATACCAGATCCGCAGAACAGCTTTTTCTGTATGAGATCGGAAGAAGCCAGGATGAAGGCTATATGGTTGTGCGACACAAAGATATGATGCCGGTTTATGGAACCGGAGATCTGGAAGGACTTCTTGGTGTCAGTCTTTTACAGGTGCAGGATGATATTACATCCATTCGCAGTAAAATGAAAAATGATGCAGCAGTAAAACGGTTCTGGAAAAGCTATCGTAGCTGGGACAGAGAGAAACCACTGTATGCAGAGATCCAGATGAAGGATGGACAGTGGATCCGTGTAGCTGTATATGGTTGCAAGGATGGCAGGCATGATCTGATCAGTTTCGTCCGTACAACAGGAATGCATAAGCAGATAGAAGCATATGAAAAAGAACTGGAGCAGGCAGAAGAAGCAAGCCAGTCAAAAACCAGCTTTTTGTACCAGATGTCGCATGAGATCCGTACTCCGATGAACGGAATTATGGGTATGCTGACCCTGGCACAGGAAAAACTGGATGCCAGCCACCCGGCAGCCCAATATCTGACCAGAGTAGAAGAACTGTCCGGTCATCTGTTATCCCTGATCAATGATATCCTGGATATGTCCCGTATCGAAGCCGGTAAGGTAGAACTGGAAGAAAAAGCATTCAGCCTCAGAAGTCTGGGGAATAAACTGTATGATATGTTTGCAAAGAACCTGGAGAGCAGGGGAATCAATTACGAAGTAAATTTTGAAGATATGACAATAGATTATGTGATTGGAGATGAGTTGCGTATCAGCCAGATCATCATCAACTTTCTGTCGAATGCAGTAAAATTTACACAGGAAGGAGAGATCATCGTAACCTTCCGGCAGATGTTTCTTCAGGATGGAAATGCAGATCTGATGATCCGGGTACATGATACCGGAATCGGAATGGATCCGGAATTTATCAACCGTATTTTCAGACCGTTCGAACAGGAAGGTGCAGATACCACCAGAAAATATGGCGGAACTGGTCTTGGAATGGCGATCACGGATCAGCTTGTCAAGTTGATGAATGGAGAGATCGTGGTAAAAAGTATACCAGGAGAGGGATCGGATTTTTCTGTGTTTTTACACCTTCCGGTTGCAGAAGGAACGGTACCGGCAGAGCAGATTGAAAAAGAAAATACCGCCGAAGAGGCAGAATCGGAAGAAATTGAAGTGTTCCGCGGCAGACGGATCCTTGTGGCAGAGGATAATGAGATCAATGCAATGGTTGCCCGGGAAATTCTGGGACAGATGGGAGCCGGAATCGATGTGGCAGAGAACGGACAGAGGGCTGTTGAAATGTTTGACGAGAAGCCGGAAAATTATTACGATTTCATTTTGATGGATGTACAGATGCCGGTGATGAACGGACGAGACGCCGCAAAGGCGATCCGAAGGCTGCCGAGAAAAGATGCAGGAGAAATCCTGATTTTTGCACTTTCCGCAGATGCTTTTGTTGAGGATGAGAGAAAGTCTCTTGAAAGCGGAATGAACGGACATTATGCGAAACCGGTAGATTTTGAAGCACTTCAGAAGAATGTAGGGGCGATTCTCAGAGAGAAAGAGCGGTGCAGCAGATGAGAAAGAGAAGAATAGGAAAAAAAAGACTGATAGTAACCGCAATTCCTGTGCTGACAGCCGGGGCGGTAGCATCGGTAGCTGCTTATCAGGCGGGAGTTGGCTTTAAGCCCAAAGCGTCTGACAGGAACCTGCAGGTCAATCAGGTCGTTTTTTCCGATAATAAAGATACCACGGGAAAGGATCAGCAGAAGAATAATGATGAGAGTGAACTGTGGCAGAAGGATAAAGATTCGCAAAATGAGCAGAGCCCTCAGCTGAATGAGAATGCAGATTATCTGTTTGAAAATACGCAGATGGCGGAGAATACTGAAAGTACGGTGGGGGTTATCAGCGATGACAGGAACCGGGCACAGCTGAACGACAACGTACTGCCGGATAAGGTCTACGATGTATCAGGTAATGGTGAAAAAGGTGATACAGTGATCGGAACAGGCGGTCAGAACACCGGAACAAATGGAAATACATCGGGAAACAACGGTGGAAACGGCACATCTGATGCCCTGCTTCCGAATCCGGGAGATCAGCCAACACCAGATACGGGCAATACAACCAGACCATCTGATACAGCAAAAGATCCGAAAAATGGAAAGTATACCCCTGGAAGCGCCTGGGGAGAAAAGGACTGGAACAAGCCTTATACAGAAGATATGACTCCGAATAAAGATACAAAAGAAGACGGAGATAATGACAGTGTAATTATTGAGCAGCCGTATGGATATACAGACGAAATGCTGTATGAAGGACAGTTGGTTGATCAGAAAACGATTTTCAATGCGCTGATGACCTATGTACAGGGAAGCGATAAAAAATTCTATCTGTGGGGAGCAGATGCACTGAACCGCTATGTGCGGATCGATGCTGTGTCTTTTGACGGCGGTATAAGCTGGCAGAGTGGATTTCCTGTCGCGATACCAAAGGGACTGGAAACGGGACAGATGAAGATCAGGGCGTCTTATCGTCTGTCTGTGTCCGGCGAAAAATGGGTTGAGCGTATTGTGGATTATGTGCCGGCAAATAACCGCCTGTTTGTATTGAAGGAGCAGATCAAGAAAGAAAATGCAACGATTGATACAAGTAAGCTTCTGAATATGGATGGACAGTTTCAGGAGGAGGGAACGATCATCAATCTGTTTGGATATATTGATGATCTTTTCCGCGGGCAGAATGCACTGACAGAGCTTTCACCCGGATGGACGGAGGACGGAAAACTGGTTCCATGGTATTATAAAGTAACCGCCGGCAGGCATATTCTGGAACCGGCAGATATGGTCCCGCTTTCCGGTGATTATATAGTGAAGATCGAGTATGTATGGATGTCGGATGATTATCAGGTTGGCAACCAGTATTCAAATCTGTCTTATTTACAGACACTGAAAAATTATAAGGGCGGAGGATCCTACAAGACACTGGATGTACCGGAATATATTCAGGCAATCCGGATTGACGAGGATACTTCTCTGAAAGTAGACAAACTCAGCATTCCATCGACTGTTCTTTATATTGAAATGACAAATAGTGGGCTTGAGGTTGAGGATGGTTATGAAGTCAGCAAAGATAATCTGTTTTACAGTGCTTCGGATGACGGAGTCCTGATGAATAAAGCAAAAACAGAGATGATCGGAATCCCGAGTAAGGTTAAGCAGATTGAGATTCCGGATACGGTTAAAAAAGTAGTGCTTCCAAAAGTAAACAGGCTTAAGACTATTCGGATCGATGCGTCCACAATAGAAGATTTCCCGGAGATTGATTATGCAAATCTTAAAAACTGCAAAGTAATCGTGAAGGAAGATCTGTTGAATGAGTTTTTGCAGAAGGAAAGCAAATATTTTAATGGGACTACCGGGAACAGTATCGCATCGGAACAGGATGAGGACACAACGTATACCCTGGAAAATGATATGATCGTAGATAATAACGGATGGGTCCGGAGAGTGACACAGTCCGGAACCAGTATCAAACTGGCGAAAAAAATCAGAGGAATACAGGAAGGTGCATTTAAAAATGCAGGTAAAGCAAGTATACTAATCATGCCGGAGAATGGAAATGTAGTGAAACTGGAAAAAGGTTGCTTTACCGGAAGCAGTCTGGAAAGAATCCTGTGTTATACCAAGAAGCAGCATGAAAAGATGCAGGCCGAGATTGGAAAGCTTGAGGAAGCAGACCATATTAGTGTAGAACTTCTTGAAACTTCAAAAGAAGGATACGCCTATTGCAGCACAAAGATCAATAGAACGAAAAGGAATACACTGATTTCGGCGCCGGAAGGGATCACGTATTATGATGGAACCGTGACATCTGAAAGCGGAGAACCGATAGCTATCCATGAAATCGGTGCTCAGGCATTTGCAGATTGTGACGATTTGAAGTGGGTGGAACTTCCAAAAGAAACGGATACGATCGGCTACCGGGCATTTGCAAACTGCAGTTCTATGGAAGGTCTGCTGATCGATCAGCAGGATACGGTTACGATTGGCAATCAGGCACTGGATGGATGTACAGCTCTTCGATTTGCGGCATCCAATGCGATGCATGGGATGATGGAGGATGGATATGCAGTTCTGTATTCTGAAGAACACGGTGCAGGAAGTGACAGATTTTCTTCTTTCTACATACCGACTAACTCGGATGGTTATGAAGGCTACTGCCAGAATTTTACAGTAGAATCCAATGTAACCGGATATGCAATGACAGAAATCGGTGGAACGATGATGCTGTACGGAACGAATGCCGAACAGGGATTGTGGCTCGGAATAAGGTCAGGAAAAACGGTGGATGAGAAAGTGGCCCTTCCACTGACAACTGTGGAGATTTTCCAGTATGCGATGGCGAATACGACGTCGGAGACAGGAAAATATACCGTTAACTGGGAAGAGCTGACAAAATGTTTTGCACTGGATGATGGCGCATTTTATCGTTCAGATCTTGCGGGAGATCTGAAGCTTTATGGAGACAATCTGTTCTATCTGCTTACTGAAGCACTGGCATACTGCCCGAATATTACCAGTGTACGGATAGCTGCGGATCAGACTTATCTGGGGCAGTTCATATTTGAAGAAGACAGTGCACTGAAAACCGTCGAGTTTAACTGGACAACAACGATGGCAGCAGGTACATTTACCGGATGTGACAGCCTGGAAAGAATCGTTTTTAACAGTTATACACCAATCGCATTATGCATTTTTGGAAACAGCGATTTTCAGTTTAACTATAGCTGGACGGAAGAAGAAGAGACGGAAAAGCTGTCTGTCCAGATTCCGGAGACTGCCGCCGTGAACTATATCAAGAAATGGAGATATTTGTTTGCCGGTTATTATGACTTTGACGGTCAGAGTGCGTACCAGTGTCTTTGGAGTGATCTGGAAAGTGCGTTGACCGACTGGGATACCGGCAGGGTACCTGACGAGGAAGAGGTTGACGAATTTGTTGAGGCGGTTGTCCTGAAACATGAAAACCGGATACGAAAAATGATGGGAATGGCAGAAGCAGTGGATCCAACAGAATTTTACCCGTATCGTGTGGATAAAAATGGAAATATTACACTGATCGGTGCATCCAGTGATATCGATTATGCACTTCTCTGGGGAGATGAGATAGGACTTCCAAGTGGATGGACACTGGATTATATCGGAGAAGGAGCATTTAAAAGATGTAAAAATCTGCGAAATGTCTGGATTGATGCGTCATTAATTGGAATTTATGAAAATGCTTTTGAAGGTGTTGAAAGTGACAGCCTTTCAATTATCTTCTGGGGCAGTACACCACCAAAGCTTCTCGGACTGACAGAGGGAACGCCGTTTGATTTTGGCGTGGATTATGATAAGATCAGTCTGGTTATGCTTGATGAAGAAAGCAAGTCAGAGTATCTGGAAGCCTGGAAATATCCGATGGCAGGATATGAAGATGAAATCCATATGAAGGCTGCTGTTTATAAGGAACTTTCGGCAGACGGAACGGAACCGTCTGATGAAGAAGTAGTAAAAGAGATCAACAAAAGGCTGAAGCCTGTGGAAAAACAGCTTCGCAAAATGCTTCATCTGCCGGAAGCGGAAGAGCAGGAAGATGAAGAAAAGACTGATCAGAAGGAACCGGAAGTGGCAGCAGATCCAGCGTCAGATGCTGTAGAATCGGATATTTCCGTAACTGGTAAGACAGAAGAAAATATTTCCGGAGAAGACAATGCAGATTCGGAGAAAAAAGAAGATGCATCAGCAGACCGGAACAACGGGGACGGATCTGCAAATGAAGAAATAGAGCCGGATCAGGAGCAGGAAGAAGAACCTGCAGATAAGGAAGAGATGAAGGCAGAGGAAAATGAGGAGGATACAGAAGAAAAATGATCGTTGAACAGTCAAAAGAGATTATTGCTGAAGTAAATAAAGCATTTATCGGAAAGAATGACATTGTAGAAAAAGTACTTATGACCATCTATGCCGGTGGTCATGTACTGCTTGAGGACTGCCCGGGAGTGGGGAAGACAACGCTTGCACTGGCGTTCTCGAAAGTGATTGGACTTAGCAATAAACGTATCCAGTTTACAACCGATACACTGCCGTCAGACATTACCGGTTTTAATATGTTTAACAGAGAGACCAATCAGTTCGAATACCGGGAGGGTGCGGCAAACTGCCAGCTGCTTCTGGCGGATGAAATCAACCGTACCTCACCGAAGACACAGTCAGCGCTTCTGGAAGTCATGGAAGAACATACGATCAGTATTGACGGACAGACCTTCGCACTACCGGAACCTTTCATCTGTATTGCGACGCAGAACCCGCTTGGTTTTGCAGGAACCCAGCCACTGCCGGAATCACAGCTGGACCGTTTTATGGTCTGCCTGTCCATTGGTTATCCGAGCCTGGAAAATCAGATGAAGATCATCAATGCACAGAGATACCACAACCCGCTTCAGGATGTGAAGACGGTGGCAAGTGCACAGAATGTACTGGAAGTTCAGAATTACCTGACATCGATCAAAGTAAAGGATACCGTGCTTGCCTATGCGATCAGGCTGTGCGAAGAGACCAGAGAGCACCCACTTGTAGAACTTGGGATTTCTCCACGAGGTGTGGCTGCACTCATAAAAATGGCACGTGCAAATGCAGTACTCAGGGAACGGAATTATGTGATTCCGGAAGATGTTCAGAATGTGTTCTGTGATGTCTGTGCCCATCGTCTTGTACTTAGACCACAGGCGCAGGTAGAAGGTGTCAGCGCACGGAAGCTTCTGCAGGATATTATGGCTGTGATCAAGCCGCCGACAAGGACAGAGAGGTAGAAACATGTGGAAAAATCGGTTGGGATACATCCTTTTTTTCGCAGCAGTAATGATCATGCTGGTGATTTCCGGAAAGCCGTATCTGCTTGGAGTATTGATTGTTCTGTTTCTGCTTGCAGTGGCAATGGGCGTTTTTACAAGACATGATGTGACGAATTTAAAGATTTCCGCAAGTGCACCATCCGGAGCACAGGAAGGAAAAGAAAACTTTTTCACTATAGATGTCTTCGCGGCGAAGAAGATACGGACGGCAGGATATCTGATGATAACTGTTTGTGAAAAGAATGAAATGTTCGGCAGGACCTGGGAGAGAAAGCTTCTGTTGCGGTTAAAAGGAGAAAAGAATCATTACAAAATACCACTTGCATGCAGACTGTGCGGTGAAATCCGGCTTACCTGTAAAGAGATCTGGGTACGTGATCTGCTGAAGCTTTTTCAGGTCAGGGCGAATCTGTTTGGAGAAATCCGGACGGTCATTTATCCGAGAAAAGTAAATTTGCAGGTAGAGCTTTCGCAGGCTACGATCGGAGCACCGAAAAGTGAAGGGATGATGCAGAACCGGAAAGGAAATGATCTGAGCGAGATCTATGATATCAGGGAATATGTGCCTGGAGATGATATCCGTTCTATTCACTGGAAGCTTTCAAGCAAGACAGAGAATCTGATCCTGCGGGAGGCGAGTGATCCTTCCCATTACAATGTTGTTTTGCTGCCGGATTTCGGGCAGGATTTTATGAAAGAAGAACAGTCGGAAAATGTAATAAATGCGGCAGTTGCAGTAGGGGCATCAATCGGGCAAAGACTGATCGAAAAAAGAGTAGCTTTTTGCATGGCACTTCCATCGGTGAGTGGACTTCAGATCTGTGAAATCAAAGACCGCCGGGAATTACAGAGAATCCTTGCCCTGTGGCTTGCGTGTCCGGTTGCGCCGAAAAGCGGTGACGGGCTGCAGTGTTTTATGATGGAACGACTGGAACAGTATTTTACAAGACTTCTGATCCTGACTGCAGGAGAGTACCAGCAGAATTTAAGTGGTCTGAATGAACGGATCGGAATTACGGTCCTTCACATATCAGCAGCGGCCGGGTACGTAAATGCAGAGAGTGGAAATGGATGCGAGATCATAGAAATACCGGCAGGAATTGATAATCAGGAAACTTACCGGATACGATGTTAAGGATGTACAGAAGATGAAAGAGAAAATGAAAGAGATTCCCGTTCAGAGAGTAGAATCGGATGAGGGAAAAACTTTATATAAGATTGCAGGATGGACAGCTTTTCTTGCCTGTATATTGTTGCTCGGCGGAGTATCTGTTCTTCAGAAAAGCTGGGGAGATCTGGCACCGTCTGTCTGGATGACAGGAGGAATGGCAGTTGTCGGAATACTGATCTGCATTCTGGGAAAATGGCTTCAGAGACGATACGCATTTGCATGGATAGCCGACCAGCTTCCGTGGCTGATACTGCTGATCTGGGGAACGCCGGTCCTGTGCCTGAACGGCGCAAAGGAATGGCTCGATCTTATGAGCACCAGATGGAATTTTGCACATAATGGTGGGACTGCGGTTTTTGTAGCAAGTGCCACAAAAAAAGAGATTCTGGTTGTCTCGCTTTTGGCGGCACTTCTTCTTGGACAGGCTGTATTTAAGCTGACAGAAAGCCATTCGCATCTGGCGGGAATCTTCTTCTGTACCTTGCTGATCGCGGTTGAAGTGGCCGGTGATACTTTTGATCCGATAACCAGCAGTTTTCTGATCATTGCGCTTCTTGGTATGAACATGTCTGATGCGGGAACAATGGTAACACGGACGTGTCTGCGGTGGATCATTGGAATAGGGGCACTTTTGTTTGCAGGGGCAGTATTTATCCCAAATGGTGAGGTGGAATCCATCCGTCAGCTGCGTGAAAACACAAAGCAGGCGGTTCATGAGATCCGTTATGGAAAGGACAGCCTTCCTAAGGGAGATCTGGGAAAAGCTGCAAAACTAAAAGAAAGCGAAGCCGTCATGCTGGAGGTACAGTCGGAGCAGGAAAAATCCATGTATCTGCGTGGATTTGTCGGAAGTGTCTATGAAGGTGGAGTCTGGAAAGAGACAGAAGATTCTGCATATGGCGGAGAAAATGCAGGAATGCTGAGGTGGCTGAAACAGAAGCATTTCGATCCGCAGACACAGGTGGCAACGTATTATGAGCTCGGAGAGGACGAAAATGCTCCGGAAAGTAACCGCGTCCGGTACAAGATTGAGGATGCATCCAGATATTATGTATATCTTCCGTCCAGCATAAAGGAAGTAACCGATGGAAGACTAAAAGAGAAAAAGGATATCAGATATGTAAGCCGTGGCTTTATCGCCGGAAAAGGATATGAGATCGAGGAAGTCTCGGGTTCCAGGCCATCTGAGCTTATGGTAGCAGACGGCTGGGTGTCTGATCCGCAGACGGATGCACAGAAAGAATACTGTGAGGCAGAATCCGTATACCGGCAGTTTGTATATGACAATTATACAAAGGCAGAAGCTGATCTGGCAGATTTGATAGACGAAGTATTCTGGAAAGATTATGAAACAGAAAATGACGGGATTTACAGTGCACTTTCACATATCAGGGAGATTCTGAAGGAAAAGGTACAGTACACAGATGCGCCTGCGGCAGTTCCGGAAGGAGCAGATCCGGTCCGGTATTTTCTGAACGGCTCTCATCAGGGAAATGCAATGCTCTATGCCACGACAGCAGTAGAAGCACTTCGTCTGCATGGAATTCCGGCAAGATATGTAGAAGGCTATTATCTGTCGGGAAATACGGTTGCGGACAGTCAGGATGCACCTGCTTTGCTTAGCGGTAAAGACGCACATGCCTGGGCAGAGGTGTATTTTGACGGAATCGGCTGGCTCCCGGTAGATGTGACGCCGGGATACTATTATGAGGCGGTGGCGTTACAGCAGATGGTAGGAACGCCGGATATGGTACGGAAAACTGCATCTGTGAATAATAATTCTTTTGAAGCGAATCAGCTGACCGGTGAAAACGGCACGGCTTCTGAGAAACAGGAAAATTTTCGGGTTGCGAAAAAAACCATGCGGATCCTGCTTGGAATTGTGGCTGTTTTCCTGATGCTCCTGGTTATTATTTTTGCGCTGGCAGAAGCGGTGCGCGTATTGGCCGCCTGGCTGATGAAGAAGGAATATGACCGGACAGCCGGAGAAGAACAGGTGCGGAGGGCAGAGCTGATCATCCGCGGATATCTCGGACTCTGGGGAATAGAAGCGCATCTTGGATGGAATACAGAAGAAACAGACAGAAAGATTGCTGAAAAGACAGGAACACTCCGGAGGGGTGAGTACTGTCGGGTGTGCGAGCTCCTTGAAAAAACGATCTATGGAGAGGAAGAACTGGAAGAATATGAGAAACGTACACTGAACCGGTTCATAAAAAAACTAACTGTTCCGGGCGAAAAATGTAATCTGAAGACGCGGATGAATCTGCGCTATGCATGTTTCAAATTTCTAGGTATGTAAAAAGAATCACTTATCAGAAAAATAAAAACAACAGGAGGAACCTAAAGATGGAAGTAATACGCGCAAAAAGTGCCGGATTCTGCTTTGGCGTAAAACGCGCTGTCGATACAGTATATGAGCAGGTCAAAAAACAGATGGGAAAACAGATCTATACTTATGGTCCGATCATCCATAATGAAGAGGTTGTAAAGGACATGGAAGCACATGGCGTAAAAGTCCTGCGCAGTGAGGAAGAACTGAAAGGTCTGGAAGAAGGGCTGGTGATCATCCGCTCTCATGGTGTTCCAAAGAGAATCTGTGACCTGATGGATGAAAAAGGCATCGAATATGTAGATGCAACCTGTCCGTTTGTGAAAAGGATCCATAAAATTGTTGCCGAAGAAAGTAAAAAAGGCAGCCGGATCATCATCATTGGTAATCCGGATCACCCTGAGGTTGAAGGAATCCGGGGCTGGGCAGAAGGAAATGTAACCGTTATAAAAAATGCAGAAGAAGCTGAAAAATTTGAAAATACTACATCCGAAAGAATTTGTATTGTGTCTCAGACGACATTTAATTACAATAAATTCAAAGATTTAGTTGAAATTATTTCGGAAA